>Ga0265293_10000925_pt1 | contig 67613 bp, 61 predicted proteins | sample Munlanlewell138R_FD_192505 | JGI IMG/M metagenome (GOLD analysis project Ga0265293, IMG submission 192505) | Leachate microbial communities from a municipal landfill in Southern Ontario, Canada - Leachate well 138R | ecosystem: Engineered > Solid waste > Landfill > Unclassified | place: Canada... | reverse complement strand
TTTTTTTTATTTTATTTAAAATATTTGTTTAAAACAAAAATAAGAGTGCCTACAAAACCTGTTTGTCAACACTCTGATAATATTATTAATAAATAATATTATTTGTAAATTTCTTCTTAAATATAAGGAACTAGATAAGCTTATTAACTGGTTATTTGTATTTAAAACACAAAATATTTATAACATTAATCAAATTACAAATTATTAGTTATAAATTATTAGTTAATAATCACGTATTCAAAAATGTTAGAGTAAGAGAATAATATGTTAAAAAGATTGTAAACACAAAATAAATAATAAATAATATACCACTAGTTCTATTTACTTTCCTAAACTCTTTAAATGTAAGAAACACAAAAATAAGTAATAATATAGACCATAAAAATCCAACTAAAAGTGATTTTGTTCCAAACATAATTGGAATATAAAATAAGTTTATAAGTAAACTTATATAATAATAGTTAAATGCTCTTTCTTTTACATTCTCTCTTATATCAACCAAAAATGCACTAATACCAATTAAAAAGTACATTAATATATATATCCCAAAAAACACAAAACTTGGTAATGCAGGAAATGGTTTTACAAGCATATTATAATAATTACCATATCCTGGAACTAACATTAATATTATAAATAATAACATTATTGGAACAAGTAAATGAAAAGCTAATGATTTGAAATTAAATCTTGTATTCATAAAATAACCCCCTAGTTAATTATATGAATAAGTAAGTTGATTAGACTCTTCTTTTAAATAACCTATCTTTCATCTTCCTAACTTCAGCTAAACATATCTTCCAATTTAATCTGAAAATACTATCCTTTGTAATAATCAACCCAAGTAAATAAATTATAATAAACAAAACAAAACAAACTATAAGTTTAATCAACAAATTGAAAATAAACAAACTTATAAAATAATCAATTAATACAACAATTATAGAGAGTACTATATATTTAGATATCTGAGTATCAAATAAAACAATTCTATTATCAATTTCTCTTAATACAAAAATTCTCATTATTATATTTAAAAACAAAAAAGAAAAACCTAAAGTAATTATACAAGTTATAGGATTAAACAACCCTAAGAAATATAAAACAATATTTAATCCTATATTAATTATTCCCCCAATTAGATTATATTTTATAATCTTTTTTTCCATTTCAAAAACATAAAGGATTCCTTCTCTTTGTAAATATACAGTAGCATTTAATAATATAACAATGCTAAAATACTTTAGGGGAATAATTGATTCTAAATATTTACTACTTGTATAAAGGATAATAATATCATCACTTAATACAAATACAAAAACAATCAAGGGAATGAAGATAATTAAAAATGTTCTTAAGATCTCATTATATAACTTTCTAAAATCATCTTTACTTTTATTATGATAATAATCATTTAGTCTTGGAATAGCAACTACAAAAATAGATAAAATCACATTATATATTGAAACTACTATATATGATGGAATTGTGTAAGTTGTTACTGCATTATCACTTAGCATAAGACCTAACATTAGTTTGTCAGCTTGCATATACATAAGTGATATGTTGCTAATTAAGAAAATTAAGATTATTGGCTTTAAATGTTTTTTTAAGTTTAATCCTTTAAACGAGAGTGAGTGTTTTCTGTAAATATAAATAAAACTTATTAAATTATCTAATATAAAAGTAAAAGAAATAATGTAAGTATAACTGATTAAGTTATCACTCTTTATGAATGTGAAAATGGAAGACACATATAACACCTTAACAATTAATGATTTGATTGTAATAAATTTATAATCTTCAAATGCTTCATTCATCCATTCTACAGATACAAAACTTCCAATGAACTGTAACATTAAAATATAATAAATTGTTTCTCCACTATGATTATTAATGAAAGTAATATATAAAAGATAAAGTATTGAAAACAAAGAAGTAAGAACAAAACTATAAATAAAGATCTCAGTAAAAGTCTTCTTCACTTCTTCCTTATTTTCCCTTATCTTACTTATACTTCTAACACCATAAGTAAATATAGATACACCAGCTAACATTAAAAAAAGTCCAACTTCCACATTTGCTTTTGTATACGTATCATATGAAGTTTTACTTAATGTTTTAATAATATATGGACCAATAATTATTGGAATTACAATATTACAAGCTGTTAGTAATATTCTTAGTATTGCATTAAATCTTAATGATATCTTCATAAAAAAACACCCTTAATTTTATTATGGGCGTTTTGTATTAATTGAAACATTAATATACAAGAAAAAATTAAAATTTATTTTTATCTGTAGGTAATCTCTTTTACAAATTTTAATAGTTGTAATTATCGTATAATGTTATAAACTTCTATAGCATGGTAGTCAGTCATACCAGAAATATAATCTAATACAAGTAATATTTTATAATATAATCTTTGCTTTTTATCTACAATGTCACGTATATTATATTTACATATATTTGAAAAGTTTTCAGAAATCAGTAAATTATGTAAAGGATCACTTAAATCTTTATTATCACTTCCAAATCTATTAAGCGCACTAATAACAAATATATCTAACAATCCATATAGTGTCTTTCTAGCAATTATTTTTTGTCTTACAATTTTTTCAGAATAATAAACTTTTTCTATCAAAATTTTTCTTATAAAATTGTCAACGTATTTAGAAAATGGCGAAGAGGTAAGTAAACTTTCGTTATATGTACCATTCATAATATAATTATATTTTGATGAAAATTCTGTTCTAACATCATTAATTAATCTACCTCTAATGTGTGCACAGTTAATTTGAATCTTATAAAACATAGTCTCTTTATCATGATTTTCTCCATCAAAAAGATTATATAAAGATAGAAGTTTTCTTTCAACCTGAGTATTCCCATTATTTTTGGCATCATCCATTGCACTTTTTATATGTTCTCGAATATACTTAAAATCAACCAAACCTTTCTTTACAGAATCTTCTAAGTCTGAACATAAATAAGCAATATCATCTGCAGCTTCAAGTGCAAAAACTAACGGATGTCTTCTATGCTCTAGACCCAATTTTAATTGAATATCCATATATAATTCTCTTTCAGATAAAAAATATCCAAGTTTTTTGGGATCTTCGTCATTATATGTTTTTTTTGTAATAGGATTAAAAGGATACTTAATTATTGTTGCAAGTAAAGGATAGGATAATTCAAGTCCATTTGTTATACCATTTTTTGTAATACATATATTCTGTAAATTTTCTACTATTCTTAGCGCTTGAGCATTACCATCAAATTTTGTAAAATCATCTATGTAACCTTGCATAAACTTTTCTAAAGTATTATTACCACTACCATCAGTCTTTTGAAAAAGCATTTTAGCATTTTCCTCATTATGATAACTTAATCTAGGCAAATTATTTTTAAACCACTCTTTAATGATTTCTTCTCCTAAATGTCCAAACGGAGGATTTCCAATATCATGAATTAATGCTGCCGTTTTTAAAATATAAGGTATATTTTTCAGTAAATTTTTATCTAAATTCAAATTGCCTTTTTCTTTATGATTTATTATATTGATAATTTCATTACCAATAGATTCAGCAATAGTCATCGCCTCTATAGAATGGGTTAATCTACTTCTAACAAAGTCCCCTTTCTCAAGCGGAAAAATTTGAGCTTTATCCTGCAATCTCCTAAAACTTGACATAAAGCATACTTTGTCAAAATCAACTTTACTATATATTCTATTATCCCATTTTTGTTTTCTTTCTTTTTTCGATGTCTTTTCGTCTCTATCATTACTTAATAATTGATTCCAATTTAAACGTTTACTCATGTTTCCCTCCTTAATTATTACTTTTTTATATACTACTAACATATTTTATATATTTTAGTAAACATATCCTACATTATTATAAAGAACCAGCATCTTCACTATAATACCGGTTTTTTATTTATTACGTTGTTGAAACTCCTCCACCAAATGTAGCTCTTGCAATATCAAAATCTTTGATCGGTGTTGAACTAGCTTGATAGTTTGGAATTCCATAACCAGTAATCTTATCATAACTCTTATAATAGTAATATCTTAAAGCTACTCTATTAGAGGTATTACCTTCAATAGTATACATGATATCACCAACAACTTTTACAACAATCCCTGTATGACTTGCTCCATTGCTTTTAAAGAATACAATATCTCCACATATTGGAACATAATCACCATTTTGTGTTTCTTCATATGATTTGTAAAAATCACTACCTTTAGCTTGATACCAAGCTAAACCAGCAGCAACTGCTGCATATTTAGGAATAACTGTTTGAGGTATTCCTACTTGATGAGCACTCCATGAAACAAACATTGCACACCATGGTTGATTAGGCATACCATACCATGTTCCATATTTAGTATCATTATTTGGGCCTTCTACATAACCAAATTCTTTAATAGCTGTTTCTACAATCAAATTCCTATAATTGATCTCAGGAGCTTCATTTACTATTATTTCTACATATCCAATTGAATTATTATGTTTAACTTCAATTGAAGTTGTTCCAACTCCAACAGCAGTAATAATTCCATCACTACTTATTTCTAGAATACTTTCATCTAAACTTCTAAAATCACATAAATGTCTACCAATTGAGATGCCTTTTGAATCCCTAACAATTAATGTTGTTTCATTATCTCCTATTACCATCTCACTACTTGGAGATACAGATATATCTAAAATAGGTGTTTTAATAGTTACATCAAAACTAACACTTACACTTGCATCTTCAGCTAAGGAAACTTTAATTGTTGCTATTCCTTCACTAATACCTTTTAATACTCCACTAGAAGTAACAGTAGCTATATCTTCATTAAGACTTGTGAAAACAAAAGTTGCTGGACTAATATCAGTCTTAGCCTTAAGCATAATTATTTCACCAATCTCAACAATCTTAATTCCACTTACCTTGATTACTTCTAAATCAACCTCAGTTGTGTTATTAACTGTTATAATAGTTTCTACTTTTTTACCTTTATAGCTAGCAGCAATAGTTGTTGTTCCACTAGCTTTACCTAAAACAACACCATTACTATTTATACTTGCTACACTTTCATCACTAGAAGACCAAGTGATGTCTTTTAATATTTCTTCACCATTTCCTAAAAGAACTAAAGTAAGTTCTTCTCCTTTAAGAATGTTGAAGTTTGTATTTTGAAATTCAAGTTCAATATCTACTTCTCTTCCAAGAACATTAACCAATACTTTAACTTGTACTTCAGTGTTTTCTAATTTTATTAATAAATCAGCACTACCAAGACTAACAGGAGTAATATAATTATCATTAGATACGATAAATACTGATTCATCAAGTGATTCATATATTAAACCAACTTCTCCTTTTACACCTTTTAAAGTAGGTAGAACTAGATAATCTTCACCAATATACACATCAATTTGTTCATCTACCAATATCTTTGGTTCTTCAACTGTAGTACAACCAACTACAAATAATAAAATAAATATTGTTATAACGCTAATAATTCTTCTCATCATTTCCTCCAGAAAACGTTTTATTGTCTTATTATAACATTTATTATCGAAAATTAGAATAACTAATTAAAAAAGAAGCCCATATTGTACTTCTAATTTCACTAAGGATCTATAGCAATTACAACATCTTCTTTTGTAAATTTAGATTACTTAAGAATATAATAAAATAAAATCTAAAAAAAACATAACAAAAACAAAGTAAAAAACAACAATGAAAACATTTTCTTGAATTTTAAAATATAATTTAGTATAATCTTATTAATGGTGTATTTTTGGATTATTATGTATTATTCGAAAGTCCAACACTTCATCCTAATATGTTTTAATTCAAAAATTTCCTAGTTCTAAATTATAAGGAGATGATATTCATGAATTTAGATGATAAAACATTAGTGATTTTTCTTGCATTGATTATTGGTACAACTGTACTATCACTAATTTATGCATTCTTTTTAAAGGGCCAATTAAAGAAACTAAAAGTAAATAATGATGAAATTGAAGAAATATCTTCATATATCAAAGAAGGAACATTGGCATTTTTAAAGAAAGAATATAAAATTATTGCAATATTTATAATTAGTATTGCTGTAGTTTTAGCCTTATTAGGTTTTATACCTGCACTTTCAGTTGCTGAAGGTGTTGGTTGGAAAAGCTCACTTTGCTTTATACTAGGTGCAAGCTTTTCTGGTTTAGCTGGCTATGTTGGTATGTCGGCTGGTATTAAGGCAAATGCTTTAACAGCATCTGGTGCAAATACAAGTGGTATGGGCAAAGCATTAAAAATGGCGTTTAGTGGTGGATCTGTTGTTGGATTAAGTGTTGTTGGATTTGGTTTGTTAGGACTTACTGGTTCTGTTTTAGTCCTTTATTTATCATTCAATGATCTTGCATTAGTTGGACAAGTTGTTATCGGCTACGGTTTAGGTGCTTCACTAGTTGCATTATTTGCTCGTGTTGGTGGTGGAATTTATACTAAAGCAGCAGACGTTGGTGCTGATTTAGTAGGTAAAGTTGAAGCTGGAATTCCTGAAGATGACCCAAGAAATCCTGCTGTTATTGCTGACAATGTTGGTGATAATGTTGGTGACATAGCTGGAATGGGTTCAGATTTATTAGAATCATATGCTGGAGCAATAATTTCTTCACTTACATTAGGTATTGCATCTACAATTTATCTTGGAACAAATGCAGCTCTATTTCCATTGCTAATTGCAGCATCTGGAATAATTGCAGCTATTATAAGTATTATAATTATTCGTGCACGTGAATGGAATGACCCACAAAAAACATTAAACATTGCAACATATATTGCAAACTTTATCGTTTTAATACTAGCATTAGTATTCAGTTTATTAATATTAGACTCACTTAAACCATTCTTTACAATTCTAGTTGGTTTAGTAGTAGGTATATTAATTGGATTAATTGCAGAGTATTATACATCTGAAAAATATAAACCTGTAAATGAAGTAGCATTTGAGTCTACAACAGGCCATGCAACAAATATAATTTCTGGTTATGCTGTTGGTATGAAATCAACTGCAATCACAATTATAGTTTTAGTTGCTGGTGTAATCATTGCCTTTTTATTAGAAGGTATGTATGGAATAGGTTTAGCTGCAGTTGGAATGCTTTCAACTGTAGGTATTACAGTTTCAGTTGATGCATATGGACCTATTGCAGATAATGCTGGAGGAATTGCTGAAATGGCTAATCTAGATGAAAAGGTAAGAAAAATTACTGATAAACTAGATTCTGTAGGTAATACTACAGCAGCTATAGGTAAGGGATTCTGTATTGGTGCAGCTACACTTACTTCTCTAGCACTATTTGTTTCCTACGCTCATTCAACTGGATTATCAGTAATAGATATTCTTAATCCATTAGTTATTGTTGGATTACTTGTAGGAGCGATGCTTCCATTCCTATTTACTTCATTAGTAATTAATTCAGTAGGAAAAGCAGCTAATAAAATGATTGAAGAAGTAAGAAGTCAATTTAAAAATGATCCTGGAATTATGGAAGGAAAATCAAAACCAGATTATGCAAAATGTGTAGAAATATCTACAAGTGCAGCATTAAAGGAAATGATTGTTCCTGCATTAATTGCAGTTTTAACTCCTATAGTTATCGGATTCTTCTTTGGTACTTCAGCACTAGGTGGACTATTAGTTGGAGCACTTGCAAGTGGATCTATGCTTGCTATATTTATGGCAAACTCAGGTGGAGCTTGGGATAACGCTAAAAAGTTAATTGAATCAGGTAAGCATGGTGGTAAAGGTAGCGAAGCACATAAAGCAGCTGTTACTGGTGACACTGTTGGAGATCCATTTAAAGATACTGCTGGACCTTCAATGGATATCTTAATTAAGCTTATGTCGATGGTAGCTTTAATTATCGGACCAGCTATTATGCAAATTGGTTCAATCTTAGAAAAATTCTTCTAAAAAATAAAAAAATTAGGAATGATATCTCAAATATCATTACTTTATTTATTCAACCAAAAAAGACCCACATATGGGTCTTCTTTTTAAATTTATTGTAAAACACCTTTATCAACTGATATTTCACTATCAAATTGAGTCATATCAAATTCATCTCTTTCAGTTCTTGCAGTAATTGTAGCTGCAACTAAACTTCCAGTTACATTAACAGCAGTTCTTCCCATATCGATAAATGCTTCTACTGCTAATACTAATAATAGTCCTTCTAATGGTAAACCAACACTAGCTAAAACAACTGTTGCTGCAACACTTGCAATTCCAGGAACTCCTGCAATCCCAATTGATGCAATAACTGATGATAGAATTATTGTTAAATATAAGCCTGCAGTTAATTCTACTCCATAAGCATTTGCAGTTAAAACAGCAACAACAGCAGGGAATATTCCACTACATGCAGCCATTCCCATTGTAGCTCCTAGTGGAGCTGAGAAGTTTGCAACCTTTTCGCTTACACCTGCTCTTTGTAAAGATTTAATACTTACAGGAAGTGTACCTAAACTACTTTGAGTAGTTAGAGCTACTACCATAGCAGGATAAACTTTTTTAACAAATTTAAATGGATTTAATCTAGCTACAAGTGAAATGAATCCCATTTGAATAACAACAAAGAAGATTAACATTACAGAATACATTACAATAATATATAATCCTAATGTCTTAAATGCTTCTGCATCATTTCTTGCAACAGCATTTGCAACTAATCCAAAGACACCATATGGTGTATATCTAATAATAATCTTTGTTACTCTGTTCATTAAATCTGATGATGCATTAATGAAATCTTTAAAAGGTTTAATCTTTTCAGGATTTCTATTACTTTCAATAATAATTGCAATAGCAATTAAGATTGCAAAGAAAATAACTTGAATAACATCATTATTAGCTGCATGTGTAAATATATTCACAGGAATTAAATTAAGCAAAGCAGCAACTAACGTAAATGGTTGATTTGTGTTTTCTCCTGTAGGAAGAGGTGCACCTTCACCTAAATTAAATAAACTAGCTGCTACAACACCAAATATAGCACCAATTAATGTTAAGAAGAGTAACCAAAATACAGTTTTAGATCCCACTTTTTTAAGTGAAGATACACTTTCCATATTTGTAAAACTCTTAATTATAGATACAAAGACTAAAGGAACAACGATTAGTCTAATTAATCTTGTATATACTGTACCGAAAACTCTTAAGTGAGCAGCAGCATCTTTAAATATTAAAGCAGCTATGATACCTAGCCCCATAGCTGTTAGTACTCTAACACTGAAATTAACTTTCTTCTTAGCCATGAAGAATAAAACTCCAAAGACTAAAGCTGCTACAAAATACATAAGTAGTTCCGCATACTCTTTTATAAATACATCCATACGAAATACTCCTATTCATTTTTTCTAAAGATATCTTATCTTTAGAAAAGTATATTATTAAATTACTTATGTGTCAATCAATACGCTTTATTGTTTCATTAATATATTATACAAAAAAGTCACCATTAAATATTTTAATGATGACTATTAATTTCAGTCAATTTTAATCCATGTTTTTTCTTTTTCTTTACTATTTTCCTTTGGGAAATCTAAAGTAAGAGTTCCGTTTTTATAACTAGCTTTAATGTTTTCTTCACTAATATTACCGATGTAAAAACTTCTTGATGCTGTTCCAATATATCTTTCTCTATATACATATCTTCCTTCATTAACTTTTTCTTCTTTATCATCTTCTTTATTTACATAAACAGTTAGATATTTATCACCAACATGAACCATAATATCTTTTTTATCATAACCTGGGATATCAATTATAATCTTATAGCGATCTTTTGTTTCAATTATATCAGTTTTCATTTTTTGTAAGTTTCTACCCATTTTTGAATAAGGATAGTCAAAAAACTTTTCAAAGAAATCATCATTTAAAAATCCATCTCTATTTTTATTTTCTTCTAAATATTTCATAATAAAAACCTCCATTTTTAATATTATTATCAAATGAAGGTTATGTTATTCAAGAATATTTTTATGCAGATTTTTTAATTAAATCTTTAATAATCTTTTCATAATTATATAATTCATATACTTTGTTAGTTTCATTATATATATCATAATAGAAATTATAATAATCATTTAATTCCTTAAATACAAAATAAAAACTATTTTGATCTCTATTAAATTCTTTATATAAATCATTTATATTTTTTAAAATAAAGTTCTTAAAATTAGTTAGTTTAGAATGATTACTTGATTTAAATTTTGAATCAACAAAATTCATCAACTCATTAACTTTACCAAGTTTAAATATCTGATTATATTTAGATACTAAAGTTATTGCTGTATCATCATCAGGAAATAAATTAACATAATTAATTCCTCTTAAAGATAGTTCATATAAATAATTTAGCTTTTCTTTTGCTTTAATAATTTCAGGGTAATCTAAATCATCAAAAACAGATCTGTTAATCTTACCAGTTAATCTATTTTCCTTTATTTCATTACCGAGTAAGATAAAACTACCCTTTTGTCTATTTAGTCTTAAATTATCTATTTTTCTCCCCTTAAGTAATTTTTCATAATCTAAGATTACAGCATTTTGGATTGTATAAGGTTTTATATTACTAACATTTTCTAACTTTGTAAAGTATTCAACTAAATCAATATTATTTTCAATTAAAGTCTTGGAATTCATAAGAGTATAAATTTTTCTTGTAACAGAAAGACTATACTCGTCCTTAATTTCCTTTATACTCTTTTCAGGAATTATATGGTAAATATATCCATCATCATTAAAAAGTTTATTAGAAGCGAAATATCGGGCTATATCATAACTTTTAGTTATATCAATCAATCTAGTAGAAACACCTCGATGTTGTAACTTTCCAAGAATTTTTGCAGTTAATTCAGGATCACCATCAATCTTAGAGTTAAAAACATCTTGTAAAGATAATGCAGTATCAATATAATAGTTTGCTTCTTCTATTAATGAAAACTCTCTATCTTTATATCTAAATATAGAAGGAATAATATCTGCTCCATTTTTTAGATTGCCTGAATAGTTTTTAGCTTGTCCTCTATAGTAAATAACTTTATCCATATGATTATCCTTTAAAGTTCTGATGCTTCAAGTTGCAGTAATAATCTTGAGTAAAATGAAAGCTGAAATTCTAACTTTTCGTGAAAAAGTTTTGTAGAAGTAGGGGTTGCATAATCTTTAGATAATAATCTTTTTAAATTACTTAATCTGTTTCTACATACATCCATTTTTTCATCAAGTGATAACTCATCAAACTTTTCATATTTTAAAGTTTCAAAAATTCTATATGTATCAAATCTATCGATATTATCAGCATCACCAATTGCTAGAGCAAATGGAGTTCTAACACCCAAAAAATCAGATACATCATCAACATGAATTGCAATTCCATATAAAATATCATTAGTAACTTCTCTTGCAAAACCTAAAGATTCAATAAAATCCTTAACCATGTATGCTGCTCTTCTTCCATGACCTAACCAATCATTTTCTTTTTTAAACTCTTCTACATAACTAATATCATGAAGAAGACAAGCAACCATAAATGCTTCAACATCAAAACCTTCCTCTTCTGCAATTACTCTTCCTATATTTGCAACTCTAATACTATGTTCATATCGATAGTTTTTTGAATGAGGATTATTATTTAAATACTCACTATTATTAAAAGCATCTAATAAATACTTATGAGCTAATTCAAATTTTTTCATTGTTTACCCCTTAAGACTACCATTAAGATTTCGATATTCAAAATCAAGTAGTTTCGCTTTCATATCTAAACCGCCACCAAAGCCAACTAGTTTACCGTTTTTACCGATTACTCTGTGGCATGGAACAATAATCATAATATTATTCTTTCCACATGCCCCACCAGCACTTCTAGCTCCTTTAATATTTCCTACTCTCCTAGCTAATTCTGAATAACTAATAGTAGTCCCATATGGTATTTTCTTTAACTCATCCCATACTTTAAGCATATAAGGTGTCCCAAACATTTCAATCTCAAGATCAAAATCTTTTCTTGCTCCCTTAAAATATTCATCAAGTTGCTTAATAGCATTTTCTAATACAGGATTCATTTCTTCTTTTAATGTTCGATAATCAACATTATCCAATTTCACAATCTTACCATATCTTTCTTCAAGCATAAGTAAGCCAACAAGAGAATCATAATATGCTACTGCCATAACTGTCTCCTTTATTAAGCACATAAACTTTCATATTAAACTGTTGTTTCTTATAGTATCCCATTTCCCTAACTTCTTTTAAATAGTTAAAACCATGCTTTTCAATTAATTTAATTGATCTTTCATTTCTTTTTTCCGTCCAAACTTCAATTGAATCTAAACCAATTTCCTTAAACCCAAAATTGATTACTTCTTTTAAAGCTTCACTCATTAAACCTTTACCTTGATATTTAGGATTTAAACCATAACCAATTTCAGCCTTTTTTTCCTCCATATCAAAATTCCAAATATTTATTGTTCCAATTAACTTATTATTTTCTTTATGAATAATTCCCCAATTGATCCACTTATTCTTTTCTATTCCCCTATTTATTATCTCAATAAACTTGATGGTGTCTTCCAAAAACTCATCTAACTTAGAATCACTATAATCAATCATCTCTGGATTACTTCTTATTTCAAAAAGATCTGTAGCATCTTTAAAACTCATCTTCCTTAATACAAGTCTAGAAGTCTCTAAACAAGGAAAAGCAGCAAAATTAAGATTCATAACTACTCCTGATATTCTAAATTAATTTTTGATAAATTATCTAAGACTTCAGTCTTAAATTTATTTGCATAAAACTTAGCCATATTTAAATCCATATCGATATAGTTTCCACATTCTTTCATACTTGCTCCAGGAATATCTCCACTAAAATTAATAATGAAATCTATTAATTCCCCAATCAAGTCTACTAAATCAATCGATTTATAATCACATTTAATAATTAAATAAAAGCCTGTCCTACATCCCATTGGACCAAAATAAATAATATCATCTTTATATACTTTATGATTCCTTAGGAAAGTTGCTGATAAATGTTCAATAGCATGAATAGCGCCAGTTCCCATAACTGGTTCAAAATTTGGTCTTGTATAACGAAGATCTAGGGTTGTTAAAACATAAGGAGCTAAATAATCCTTTCTTGAAACATAAATACCAGGTAATAATTTTAAATGATCAACAGTAAATGAAGATATCTTTTCCATATTAATTCTCTCCCTTAATATATATCTTGTATTTATTATACTTTAAAATCATAAATAAATCTATATTTAAAAATTCTAAGCAAAATAATTATATATTAAAAACAAATAAAACAAACTATAATATTCATAAATTTTAACTTTAAATTTAATTAAATTTATGATAAAATATATAAAGTATTTATGCGGCTGTGGCGGAACTGGTAGACGCGCTATCTTGAGGGGGTAGTGTTTTATAACGTGTGAATTCGAATTTCATCAGCCGCACCATTTAAGAATTGTTTATAAATTAATGTTACTGTCTTAAAAGAAGAAAATTAATACAATAATGCACTATACTAATATTATAAAACTTAGGAAGGGATTTTATGAATAAAAAACTCAATATTAGAATATCAAATAATATAGCTACTATTTACTTTAAAGACTTAACAAAAAGGATAATTGTCAGTAAATTTATCTATATAATGTATGGCTTTTTAAAAAGAGGTGTAACTCAAATAGTTCTAGATTTTAAAAAGTGTTCAACTGCTTCTTATCCAAATATCGTCACACCTTTGTCAGGAATAATTAATTATTATATTGAAGTTCATAAATTTGATTTTTCCTTTAAATTAAGACATAATTGCTACCTTTCTACTACTTTTTTTGAAAAACCTATAAAATTAGCAAATAATATTGCAGAAGTTGAGAATAATATTTTGATAAGGTTATTGAATTTACAGACTCTAAAGATGCATCCTTAATTTCAAAATATTTAATTGATCAGATTAGCAAATTAGTTGTTGTTGAAGACGGAATATTGGTTGGAATAAGTTGGTGCTTGAATGAAGTTATTGATAATGTATTAATGCATTCTGAAAAACAAAAAGGTTTTTTTATGACACAAATCCATAATAGAAGTAAGCATATTGTTATAGCAATATATGATACTGGAATTGGATTATTTAATTCTTTTAGTAAAAGTATAGAACACCATCCCAAAAACGAACTTGAAGCAATTGAATTAGCTATTAAAGAAGGTGTAACTAGAGATAAATCATTAGGACAAGGAAATGGATTATGGGGATTAAATAAAATTATTGAAGAAAATAAAGGTGAATTAGCAATTACAACGGGTCGTTCTACAAAAATAATGAAATATTGCAGTGGGGAAACCAATTCTTATTCAAACTTACCTTTAATTTCCCAGGTTTCTCAAACTACTTTAGTTGATTTCTCTATATATTTCTCAAGGTTTCTAAATGTTTCTAAAGCTTTAAATAATTATGAACCCTATGAATATATCACACGACAAATCGAGGAGATGGAAACAATGGAAGGCTGGATTAAAATTAACATTTTGGAAGTAGCTACAGATGGTACAGGTACTAGACCATCTGGCGAAAAAGTAAGAAAACATATTTTGAATATACTTAAAATGACTGGCAAGTGTATTGAATTAGATTTCAGTGAAGTTCAGTTTGTTTCATCTTCTTTTATAGATGAAACTATAGGAAAATTGTTCGTAGAACTTGGATTTAGCCAGTTCAACAATTTCATAAGAATAACAAATACTACAGATTTTATTTCAGGATTAATTAACAAGGTTATTATTAAAAGACAACTTATTAATTTATATTAAATATTTTTTAACTAAATTAAAAATATTTAAATAAAATAGTTGCATTTTTTTAGCAAATAGCATATAATATTAGTGTCTTACATATGATTGCATATTCTCTTCATTGTATGTACGAATATCGTCGTAAGGCCAAAACTAAATTGACAGTCTTATAAAAGACTAAGGAGTTGTTGATTATCCCAACAACTCCTTTTCAATTTGCTCACATCAATTTAAAGTTTATAATATTAAAATGTTACCTAAATTTTAAAAAACTATAGTATCTAGAAGATACTAAAAAGAGACTTAAGTAGATTCAATATCTAAATAAGTCTCTTTTCTTTAAGATTAAGATAGATAACCAAGAAGTGGGGGCCAGTTATCTATCTTACGACAATATATACATTAATGACATTTGCTAATTAAAGTTTTTAAAGAGCGTTTCTAAGCTTTTCAAGAATTAATTTATTTTCTAATTCTAATAATTTATTCTTGTTTTCTTTAACTCTCTTCTCATTATTTAGAAAAGAGTAAGCAGCCTTTAAAAATTCTCTTCTTCTTATTTCTTTATTTAGTTGTTCAATGTATTCTTTAGAATTTCTTTGCATAATATCACCCTCTTTTCCTTTCTCAACAATATAACAAAGTAACATCAGTTTTTTTTGATATTTTTTAAAATTTTTTTTATTTTTTTTATTTACTTACTCATTTTAGAATATGCAGTAAGAGTTATATGTGTTAATGATAAAAATGAATTAGTTCTATACATATATATGTATATATGTAAATATAAAAAGAACCTTAATAATTAAGATTCTTTTGTCTTTGGTTTTAATAAGTATTGAATTTGTAAAGCTAAAACAACAACAAATATAACTACTATTATATTTATAAAGAATAATGTCCAAAAGTTAATTCCTATATATTCGCCGCTTGAAAATACCAATAAGAGTACAAAATATAAAATCTCAACAATTGTTGTTATTAATAACAATCTTTTATTTAATACCAGATTTGCATTATTTTCTAATATTTTATATTTTAAACCAAACTGAATATATAAATAATTAAACAGAATTAGGAATATAACAATAATCATAAATGCATTAAATGTTTTATATTGTTTTGCTATATGGACTTTTTTAACTTGATTATGCAAATCAAGAATAATATCCTTTTCTTCTTTTGTAAGAACGAATTCTTCAGATAATGCAAATGTAACAGCATCATTATATTCTTCTAAAACTTCTTCATATTCATTTTGAAATGATAGTAGTAAAAATGGTAACATCAAGATACCTAAGAACATAATTAATGCATAAAAATACTTAAAAATGTATACTCTATTTAATTTTTCCATAATTATGATCCACCTTTTAAAATTTGTCCTAAATATATTATAACTTAAAATTTTTTAAATGAAAAGGAAAATTGATAAAACTAAAACAAAAAGCACTAAATTTTTAAATATTAGTGCTTTTTTCTATTTAAACAATACAGAACTGATTAATAATTCCACTTGCCATAAAGTCAGCCATTACTAATAATTGTCTTTCTATTTCATCATAAACTGCAATATTACCTGCAAAGTCCCCTGTTAGTAAAGTCACTGCTTCCCTTTCAACTAATCTTAAATGATGCTCTAATAATTCTAACCATCTACAAAAATCCCAGAATGGATTAATAGAACTTAAAACTAGATCAGAGTTTAATCTGACCTAGTTGATTTTTTTATAATTTCTCCCACTTTGCATAAAGTGTCTTTGCAGCATATCTATCGTCTTTAATAGGACCTATAACTTCTTTAATTAAATTATAATCTTCATAAAATCCCACTAACTTATAACCCGCTTTTTTAATTTCAGGGAATTTAACTAATTCACCAACAGGATATTTAACCTTTACTATTTCACTATTAGTAGAATCAGCTAATTTTTCTCTAATTCCTGCTCCACTATAGTCTTTAGTTTTTGGCCAAACTAGGTGGAATCGTCTAACAAATAATGAATTTAGTTCCCATCTAACTTGTGCTTCTAAACCAAATTTACCATCTTTAAATTCAAAACGTTTAACTTTGTCAGGATTTAATGATTTTAACCAATCAATTAACCAAATCCACTTATCATAGTATTCTTTTATACTAAAGAACTCATTTAAACGACCATTAAAACTTTCCTTACAAAACTCAGATACTGGACCATGTTTTGGAAGTCTTTCAAATTCTTTTGAAATCTTAAGATTTAAGAACTTTGAAAAATCCCCTAAAAAATCACTATATAGTTCATCAAATGTTGGGTATCCATCATTTGAATGAAAGAAACTGTGTGTAGCCCATCTTGCATGGTATGTATCTATTCCTTCTTCTAAGTTAGTATAAACTTTACCAGAAAACTCTGGATTAGAGTACCAGCCAATAAATTCATAATCATCTCTTCTAGGTTTAGGTAATCTTTGTAATTTATCTTTTTCAAACTTAGTTGGAGCAAAATACACATCTGGACAATTTTGCAAGCACCACATAATTCTTGGATCTTGAACACTAGGAGCTTCAGGACTTTTTTGTAATTCTTCAACTGTAGTATATTTAAAGAATTTAGCTGTATCTACTAATGATGCCCAAGAATTTGCATAAAAATCAGTAGCATTTGGTTCAGTACAGTTTTCAATTTCTCGCCATAAAGCAAAGAATTTTTCTAAGTGTGGTATTAGTTTTAAAAACTTATTATTTTTAAATAAATAACCAATAAAATAATCTTCAGGTTGATCTTCAACCTTTCCACCTACTTCTTCTTTTAAATAATACTTCCCAACCAAATTACCAATTATATATGGTTCAGATGTTTGAAAGTCTAAAAGAGAAATATTCTTTAATTCCGTCTCAAATCTTTGATTAACAAAATCGTATAATTCCTTATAAAACTCTTCCTTAACTTCGTCCTTTGGTGCCCATATTCCACCATTCAACTCATATTTAATCATCATACATCTCCTCTTTATTAAGCCATATAATTATATCATTAATATTTTGATTGTCAATATAGTTTGCAATCATACAGTTTGCAATCATACAGTTTGCAATCATACAGTTTGCAGTCATGTAGTTTTAAACATTATTGTTTGTAGTCTTTTAATATGCTAATTCTAAAATCTCTAAAACATCTTTTGTATTTAAAGCTACAAAGTTTCCTAATGTTCCTTTTTCAGTACATTTCTTTGCCATTTCTTCAAATCTATCTTTAGGTATATCTATATCTCTTAGTCTAGTAGCTAAGCCAATATGATTGAAAAACTCTTCTAAAGCTCTTATACCAGCTTTTATTGTCTTTTCAATCTCAACTTCAATAGCAATTCCAAATACTTTGGTTGCAAATCTTGCAAATCTATTTTCATCTTGTTTATAAACATATTTCATCCAAGCTGGAAAAACAATGGCTAGGCCTGCTCCATGAGCTATATCATAAATTGCACTAAGTTCATGTTCTATACCATGACTTGCCCAGTCTTCAACTCTTCCAACCCCAAGAATTCCATTATGAGCAATAGTAGCTTCCCACATTATTTCTGCTCTTGCAGCATAATCTGTTGGATTGTCTTTCACAATACTAGCATGTTTAATGATGCTTCTCATCGTTGCTTCACATAACTCATCAGTAAAATCAACATTTTTAGTGATTGTGAAATAACGTTCTAAGACATGAGCAAACATATCTGCAACTCCACAAGCAGTTTGGTACTGGCTTAATGTAAATGTTAGAACTGGATTCATAATTGCAAATTTAGGTCGCATTAATACAGAACCAACACCTTTTTTATACCAACCATCTTCATTAGTAATAACACTACTTGTACTTGCTTCACTACCAGCAGCTGGAATTGTTAGAACAACTCCAATAGGTAGGGTTTTAGTAACTTTTACTTTTCTATCAAAGAAATCCCAAACATCACCATCATATAATGCACCAATTGCAATTGCCTTAGCACTATCAATAACACTTCCACCACCGACAGCAAGAATAAAATCAATTTGATTTTTTCTTACTAAATCAATTCCTTCTTTTACTAATGTTAGTCTAGGATTTGGCATTACTCCACCAAGTTCAAATACATTAAGTTTTTCTTTTTCTAAAGCTTCTTTAACTTCATCATACAAGCCACTTCTTTTAATACTACCTCCACCATAGTGAAGTAATACATTATTCCCAAATTCCCTAACTAGGCTACCCACAGACTTAACAGTATCCTTCCCAAAAATAATACGTGTTTGATTTTCATAAGTAAAATTTTCCATAACATTTTCCTTTCTAACTTTTATTATTAGATTTCCCAAAATTTATCTATATAATCTATTTTGTTTAAATCATTGAACTCCATTAATCTTATTAATGCAGCATTCATATCTTTCTTTAATTTTGCAGTTACTTTAATATTATCTTCCAAATGGATATTTTTCACTTCTAGAATCTTTTTAGATCTATTAGCAATTGCTTCTAATCTACCAATAAACTCTGTTCCATAAAGGATTGGTAGAGTGTAATAACCATAAACTCTTTTTTCTTTAGGGAAATATATTTCCCAAGTATAATCAAAATTAAATAATTTTTTAATAAATACTCTATCCCATATTAAATTATCAAGTGGAGCAATAAATTCTAATCTTTTCAAAAGTTTTTCATCGCTTATTGCTTGATTTAAATATCCTAAGTCTTCAGTTACTAAATAATAAGGATTAGCAAATGATTCTATATTAACTTTGATAATCCTACCTTCATTATAAAGTCTATTAAATATTTGTTTTTTTAACTTTTGATTTAAACCATCAATTGCAATATAAGCATAAGATGCACCTTGCCCAAGTAAGCCAACACCTTTAATTCTTCTAAATACCCTAAATGTATAATAATCTAAATCATTATCAAATCTAAAATCTTGATATACATCTTCTTTAAATAACTTATTTGGCAGACTAAAATATCTATTAGTACCCTTGCGGTGATGAATCATTACTCTACCTTGGTAAAATAAAGCTTCAAGAACTGCTTTTGATTTTCTAGTATTAAACCAATACCAATCCATCTTTCCTCTAAGTTCAATATCTTTGCTTGATAAATAATCAACTTCACTTAATTTCTCTAATACTACCGGCGCAAGTTTACTTACTTCTTCAATACCTTTAATACGACCTTTAAATTTATCCCTAATTCTTCCAAAGTATTTAAAATCACTCTTAGTTATAATAGACATATTCTTATCCCAGTAATCTATTAAGGTCCTATTTTCATATAATTCTTGATACAAATATTCTCTTTTAAAATTCACAAACCTTGACTGAAGAACCAGTTCAGGATTTTTTCCTATAACATCTACAGGATCATATTGAATACAACCTACACTATCTACAAATTTCAAAATATCAGCACATTCTCTATATCTTTTTTCTCCTAATAATCCATGTTTTAATAATAAAAATCTCTTTGCTTGATTAAGTGTAAGATTATACTCCATATTTGCTCCTATAATTTTCAATCTATAATTATTATACCAAAATTTAGATAAAAATAATAACATAAAAAAAATTGACTTAAAAAACTTTAAGTCATTTATATTTATAAAAGAATTATAAATCAAGTAATACTTTATATTCTTTAATTTTCTTTTCTAAGAAATTATTTAAATCATCAATCTAACTATAACTAATATCTAAGTCCTTAAGAGAAATATATTTATTATATCTAATCATCCCATTTTTCTATATCAAGCGTATAAAGGTTTAAATAAACTATATAACCAATGTCAATTATAATTGGATCTTCATCATCCATACTATGAAAAGTTGGTGTAGTTTAAATATTTAGTTAAGTTAAGATTAACTAAAAGCCCTATGAAGTGGTGCTCCATAAGGCTTTTTATTATTAATTATATAAATAGTACTCGTGAGTAATTATATTTACTCTATTACAACATGTGAATCATAAATTAAATCCCATAAGAATCTAGAATATGTTGATTTAAAGACTAACCATCCTTTAACATTAATAGTTTCTCCTACTAGAGGTTGCATCATTTCATTGAATTCATCATATGTTGGTCCAACTAATTCAAGCGTATAATCATTACCATATTCAGCTTCAACTAACCCATAACTTGGATAATAATAATTACCAGTAAATCTCACAACTCCTGTAAACTCTACATACATTGTATAAACTCCAGGATTTGTATATTCTATTTTTAAGATATGAGTAATGTCATAAAGAGTTGCATCATTATTAATTTCTACTTTTTCACCAGTATTGATAATAAAACCAAAAGTTTCTAGTATTGGAGTAGCATTACCCCAATCATAGTAATCTCTATAACCTAATATTTTTAGTTTGTCACCAATTTCAAATTCTACATCTTCTTCGTACCATCTAGCTGCGATGACTATAGTACCTGTTTCGTCTTTTAAAACGATAAATTCATCATATGAGTAAGTTTGCACTATACCTTCAATTAAGTAAAGTTCTCCATCAATTCCGTATAATACATCTTCAACTGTACTCTTGCTTATAGGCATTATATGGATATCTTGTTCAAAAGTCTTTGTATATGTTCCATCAGATAAAGTTACTTCAAAAGTAACGTACATTTCTTCTTCCACAATTCCAATATAATAATAATTATCAAAGAAGTATTTCTCATCTTCTGGATTTTTTACTGCAATATCATATTCCAAATTATAATCATAATTATGAATATATTTTGGATCAAAATCATAGACAAAGTAATCGCCAGGATAAAATACCATATTACTTATATGATCTTTAATATCTAATATAGCATGATCTAGATGTTCTTCACTTGTCATTTCCACTAATTTAATCGCTAGTAAATCCAATACCAAATATTCACCATAAATTAGTTCATCAGCAAACAATAATAATACATTAACATTTTCATTAATGTAAATATCATTTCCTAAATCATAGCCATTCATAGGCATTATATCTCTCATAATTGTAGGTATATACTTTACACTATTATCTCTTATATAAATAATTTGCTCATCTTTTTCAAAATAATAGAAATCAGAGTTTGGATCATAGTTTAAGATACCTTGTAATTCATAAATATCTTTTCTTAAATCAGTTCCTATATTATATTGATTATAAAGTGCTGCAATATCAATATCTACTATTTCTAATTCACTATATGGATATTCATCATCATAATAATAATCTAGATAAATATTATATGAATAATTTACTTTACCATCAATAATTGATTTTTGACCAAAAATATAATAAAATTCACCTTCATCAACCCAATTGCTAAAACCAGGTTCATTTAGTTTATATACCTCTCCACCAACTAAGAAGTAAATAAAATCATATGTTACAAGTAATGCTTCACCTATTAAATGTATTTCTTTTGTTCCAGGTTCATCTAGGAACAATTCATCAAGGGTATGAATTTCTATTTTTCCTAATACTTTAAAATTAACTACAACATAATCACTATATTCACCACAGTTAATATCAATTCTTAAGCTTACAATATAGTCAAAATCTGATTCCACAAAGTATAAATAACTAGTATCTATATAAGCAATGCTTTCACCTATTATACTATATGTATAAGTACAACTTGGAAAATGACTAAAATTTGGTTCTAAATAAACAAACGAATTAGCATAAAATTCATAACTATCATAATAGTAATAACTATCTTGTAAATCTTTTTTTGCCCTTGCAACTTTTTCTTCATCACTATATTCATCTTCAATGATTACAGTTCCATAATAATAAGAGTTAGAATAAAGTATTCGAATATCTCCAGAGAATCCATAATAGAATCCTTTTAAAGTTACTCTATAACCATTATACTTATTTAAACTTGATTCATCAAAATATGGACAAAGTATTCCTATCTTATTATAACCATCAGTAATATACCTACCTTCAATTGTACCACTTATTTGAATTGGTTTACCTTGATTAGCTTGGTCAAGATAATTTAGATTTAATAATTCAGGAATTGTATATTCTTGGAAATCTACACTAATCGTTTTGTAACCTGCATAGCTAAATTTAGTTGCATAGAAATATTTAATGCCCATCTCTTCATAAACATAACCAGTTAAATCAATTATGGTTGTTGCTGGATTAGAATAGTAATATTGATAGTTTGCAAATCTTACAAACATTACTCCCGTTTCATCTTCAATCAATATTTGATATTGATAATTGACATAAGTTACAGTAACAATTGTACCGACAATTCTAACTTCTTCATCACTGCTTGCAGCATATGCTTCACTAATGGTTAATATTGGTAATGTGGAAGTATTTCCTTCAGGATAGATTGTAATATCAAAATCAACACTTTCAGTTAAAGAGCCAACTGTTATGGTAGCAGTTATTGTAACAGTAGTTACTTCATCGATGTATTCAGTATAAATATTTCCATAATAATCAGTTAAATATTCACTAGTAAATGAATATTCAATTGTTCCACCATATTCATAAAACTCATCCTTAATACTAACATAGCTATCTTCTTCTACTTCTAGTCCATCATAATGTAATAATATATAGTTTTTAATTAAATCAAGTCTTTCTTGTTCCGTTAATTCACGTTTATCAATTATTCCACCTTGATAATATACATACCAAATATCATCAAATTGATAACCTAGAATCGAGCGAATTGTAATATAATGATTTACATTTCTTTCAAAACTATAGTATGTATAATCATCAACTTCATATAATCTTATTTTATTTATTCCATCAGTTAGATAATACCAGCCATTTCCTTCTTCTTTAAATAAATAACCACTTACTTGAATAAACTCACATGTTCTATCTTTTATTTCTAAATCATAGATTTCTTGAATGGAATAAAGATTAGCTGCAATTGATACATCATTTCCTCTAGAATATATTTCTATAACACCATGTTCATCATAGTCATTAAATTCAATCTCATTGTTATAAACATCGGCAAATCCAGCAACTAATACATAATCACCAACATAAATAGGTAGATTATAAGAATTATAACGAATACAACCTGTATCATCTTGAATTACTATGTATTGTTGATTTCTATAAACTACTAATCCTTTTATATACTGTATACTGTCATAGCCATCAACTAGAAGCTCATTAATTGGTGTTACAGTAAAAGGAACCAAATTTGTATTATAAGTAAAGTTTAAAGTCACTTCATTCTTTCTTAATGTGAAGTTAATACTTATTGGTGTTGATTCATCAACATTTATAAATTTTCCATCCACATAATAAGGAAGTGATTCTTCACTAAATACATATTCAATTTCTATACCATATACTAGATCCCTAGTAGGTATATTAAATTCCTCAAATGGAGAGAAATTAACTCCACCATAAATTCTTCTAAAGGTTTCTTGAATAGCATTTACAGCTTCTGCATCATCGTATTCCACAAATCTAACATCTTCTCTAACTCCAGAATAATATAAGAATATATCCCCATCAAAATTAAAGACATAGGTTCTAAAGTATACTGTGTAGTAGATAAATTTTTCTAATTTTCTTAAGTTCTCATAATTTTCTAAATTAATAAAGTAGACTTTTTCATCACAAACAAATAATGGTCGATCATTATCAAATGTAATATAGCCAGTTAATTCTACATATTCACCTATATCTAATTCATCATTTTCTATAGCACTAGAAAATTCAGATTCCGCTAATTTTGTTGGGTCTAAACCTAAATCAACTTCTCTAGCAATTATCTCATCAAGCTCAATATCATAACCCCAATTAGATTTATAGACATTAATCAGGATATTATCACCAATATTTAGTTCCTCAGAATTATAAATATAATCTGCATATAAATATCCTGTATCATCTTTTAGAATATACGAATCATAATCATTCATTATAAGAATTACAATAACATCTAAATAATAATATTCATCTTCTGCACTAGAGAAAAGTTCACTAATAGTTATTAATTCTTTATTTGTAACAATCACTTCAATTTCAAACTCGAGACTTGCTTCATTTAAAGTTAATTCAATTTCAAACTTAACTTGAGTATTTTCTAATACATTATTAAACTTTTGATTTTCAAAGTCATACACATCAGCATTTTCACCAATAGCACTATAATTTATAGTAACACCAAAGCCAAAATCATCAATGCTTGGAAAACCAAAATCAGATTCATCTTCAAATATACTTAAATTATAATTAGAAACAATTACTTGTTTTAGATATTCTAAAATTTCTGCTTCATCTGTAATTTCTTCTACATTTACTACAGTTAACTTATGAGCTTTATAATCATATGCATAATCTAGTTTAATTAGTGAATCCGTAAATTCACCAAGATTATTAAAAATAGAACTACGATGATCAATTAATATCTCATATAAATTAATGTAATCAAATAAACAATAGTTAAGTTCTACTTTTCTTAATACACCAATACTTGTAAAGTATCTATAATAATTTTCGTGCTTATTGCCTAAATTATATAAATCTTCTAATTCTGCAAATTCAGGATCTTTTATATCAATATCTTCAGATAGTTTATTAACATCAATTACATTAGTAATAGTTGTATTAACTACTAAACTACCTTTAACACTAACCTCATCACCAATATTAATATTTGTATTATCTGCATGAATATAAATATAACCTGTATCATCATATAAATAGTAGCCATAGTATGCATTATCTAAAACAGCATAAACATATCCCTTTACTTCTACACTGCTACCAATATCTTGTTTTAAAACAACAGCAATTGATGTTGCAAGTGAAGCATCAACCCATTTTACATAAACAGTAGCACCACCAACTTTAATATAATCAAATATAAATTCTTCAGTCAATTCTGGGTCACTATAATAGCCATCAAAAATATAACCTTCTCTTGTAGGATTATTAGTTGGTTTATTTATTTGCTCATAGAGCTTACCAACTATATCAGGAATTAAACTACCTCCATTTGTTTCAAAACTAATAATATATGTTTCTTCTTCCCATTTTGCATATAGTTTAATGCCATTATATGGCATAACCCAATTATTAAATAGTTTTGTACAAGCTTCATCAGTATACCAGTTAATGAATTTATAACCAAGTCTTTCTGGAATAGGTTTAGTAATAGGTGTATCAATAGCCTCAGTAATATCTTCCACAATACTTCCACCATTCGTTTCAAACTGCATTGTATATGGTAGACCTTCCCATAATGCATATAAAGTAATATCCCTGGCTTCCATTGTCGTAAATTCATACTTTGTAGTAAATGTCCTATCCGTATACCAGCCCTTAAATATATAACCTTGGCGGACTGGAGTAACTGGCTCATTAATAGGTGTTTCATATAGAGCAACTAAACTTGTAACTGCTATATCTGCATCTGTTTCAAAACTAATCTTAAAAGATAATCTCTTCCATTCACCATAGAGATTAAAGTCTTCTAAACCTAAAAAAGGTACCGTTTCTGGAGCAGTACTGGAAGAGAATTCTCTCCAATACATAAATTCAAAGCCTGGTCTTTCACCACCACTAATTAAATAATCACTAGCACCATATTTATATTGCTTTACAACACTATCCTTACCTTCATAAAAATTAAATACAACATTGATAAGTCTACGTTTATAAAATAATTTTAATACAGTACTGCCATCACCGTTAACAGTATCTTCTTGATTTGTTTCTTCATGTTCTAAAAATATTATGAAAGGTTGTGGTATAGAATGGATATCTTCCATTTCTACAGTACTTCCACTTAATGCACTCTTTGTTTCTTCACTGACAAGAGTAAACCCATCATCATCTGGATTTTCTTGGTATATTTCTTCTTTGTATGTAACTTCTAAAGGTGTCCAATTTGCTTTTAATGTTAAATCATTAGCAGGCATTGTAGTAGGCAAATTATCCCAGCCTGCAAATTCATAACCTACTCTAACAGGTTCACTGGATAAAGTAACAGTTTCTTGAAACTTAAAACTTACTTCAGTTAAAGTACTACCACCATCAGTATCAAAAGTGATTGTATATGAATTTCGGTCATAGTACATTTTTAAAACTTCATTGTCGTTTGTTTTAATAGTAGTAGATTTTTTAGATTTAGTAGTATTAAATGAAAAACCAAGATAAGTTTTTTCCTCTGCATTTACTACTGCATCTTTTACACCTTTTAGGTTTAGTGTCTCTACTAACTCATAACTTCCATCTAACTTCTCTTTGTAATACTCTACTTTATAATCGTAAGTATTAGCAATCCACTTCGCATAGAGTTTAAACTCTAGCTTTTCAGGAATATTATCCTCTAAACTAATTGTACAATCCTCATCGAGGAACCATCCCCCAAAAACGTATCCTTCTTTAGTTGGAGAAGGAAGATTATTTTGGTCAAAATCGTCTTTACTTGTAATAGCTTCTACTGGGCTTCCACCGTTTGTAACAAATTCAATATTAACAGTTTCGCCACAGCCAGCAAGTAGAAATAAAACGAATACAAAAATCACAAAATAGATTTTCTTCATTTTTAAATCACTTACATTAAAATTAACTAATATAACTCCTTTCAATATATTTCACATTTCTAGCTATTTCCAAAATTATGCAATTATATTATAATACAGTTTTTGAGATTTGCAATATTTTTTTCAAGAATCTTATACCAAAATCATTATATGCTTATTAAAAAAATCCACTACCAAAGTAGCGGACTTTTTTGAAATTATTTAAAAGTTTTAATACATTCCCGCAGGCATTTGCGGCTCTTTATCTTCTTTTATTTCTGCAACTGCAACTTCAGTTGTAATGAATAATGCGGAAATTGAAGCAGAGTTTAATATAGCACTTCTTGTAACCTTAGTAGGATCTACAATTCCAGCTTTAAACATATCTACCCATTCACCATTCTTAGCATTAAATCCGAAGTTAGGTTTTGCAGTCTTTTGTAAATCGACAATCTCACTTGCAGCAAATCCAGCATTTTCAGCTATTTGGTAAACTGGAGCAGTTAGAGATTCCATAACAACATTTATACCTTTTTGTACATCAACTATCTCTGATTTTAATTTAGGTTTTAATTCATTATAGATTTCAACTAATACAGCACCACCACCTATAACAATTCCTTCTTCAACTGCTGCTTTTGTTGCATTAAGAGCATCTTCGATTCTTAATTTCTTTTCTTTCATTTCAGTTTCTGTTGTTGCACCTACTTTAATAACTGCAACACCATTAGTTAATTTAGCTAATCTTTCAGAATAGCGTTTACGGTCATAATCACTTGTAGAGGAATCTACACGATTGCGTATTTCTTCAATTCGGTTATTTAGAGCTTCAGTATCTCCACTTCCACCAATAATTGTTGTACTATCTTTTCCTATAACTATTTTCTTAGCAGAACCTAAATCTTCAAAAGTTAAATCCTTTAACTCCATATTTAAGTCTTTCGCATAGAATTTAGCACCAGTCATAATTGCAATATCATTTAGGATTTCTTTTTGATTATCTCCAAATCCTGGAGCTTTTGTAGCAACTACATTGAATGTACCTCTTAATTTATTTACTATTAAAGTACTTACAACTTCGTTTTCTAAATCATCAGCAATAATTAATAATGGTTTATTTTCTTGAACTACTTGCTCTAAAACAGGTAAGATTTCTTTTACAGTACTAACCTTTTGATCAGTCACAAGTAATAGAGCATTCTCAAGAACTATTTCCATCTTCTCGCGGTCACTTACCATATATGGTGAAATATAACCTTTATCATATTGCATACCTTCTACAACTTCTAAGTAAGTATCAAATCCTTTAGATTCATCAACAGAGATAACTCCTTCTCTACCTACTTTATCCATAGCTTCTGCAATAATTTCGCCAATTTCACTATTTCCAGAAGAGATTGTTGCTACACTTGCAATATCTGCACTTGTTTCAACTTTGCGTGATTTCTCTAATAATAGTTTAGAAATTTCCTTACTAGCTAGTTCAATACCTTCTCGCATTAAAACTGGATTTGCACCTTTTTCAATATTAGCAATCCCTTTTTGAATCATTGATTGTGCTAAGACTGCAGCTGTTGTTGTTCCATCACCAGCATCATCATTAGTTTTATTTGCGACTTCATAAACTAATTTAGCACCCATATCTTGGAATTTATCTTCAAGTTCTATTTCTTTTGCAATTGTTACACCATCATTTGTTATTAATGGTGAACCATATCCCTTATCTAATACTACATTTCTTCCTTTAGGTCCAATCGTTATTTTTACAGCATCAACTAATGTGTTAACACCTTGAAGCATTGCAGTTCTTGCATCTTTAGAAAATTTAATTTGTTTACTCATCTTTAATACCTCCTTATTCTACGATTGCTAGAATATCTTTTTCACTAATAATTAGATATTCTTCTTCTTCAAATTTAACTTTAGTAGTTGAATATTGTTTAAAAACTACTTTATCATTAACTTTTACATTCACAGGTACAAGTTTTCCATCAACAAACTTTCCATCTCCAACTGCAATAACTGTTGCAAAATCAGGTTCTTCTTTCACATCACCAGTCAAGATAATCCCACTTGCTGTCTTTTGTTCAACTTTTTGTTTTTTTAGTACAACATTATCATGTAATGGTTTCAACATAAAATCTTTTTCCTCCTGTATTTTTATCTTTACTTTTTATATATAATTTATAAAAATTATACCTATTCTATATTAATAAATTTCTTTGTATTATCTTGTTCTTTTTTAGGTAATATTACATTTAAAATACCATTATTTAAACTTGCTTTAATATTTTCTTTATCGATATTTTCTAAGTAAAAACTTCTAGAGTATGATCCATAATAAATTTCCTTATGAACATAGTTCTTAGATTCATCAGACTTATCCACACTTTGCTTTTTCTCAGCAGATATTTTTAGATATGAATCTTCATATGCTATTTTAATATCTTCTTTTTCTAAGCCAGGAATTTCAACTGTTAAGTTATACTCCTTTTCATTTTCAATTAAATCAGATTTTAAATAATTCTTTCTCATGGTAGGTAAGTTAAATACATCGTCTAAGAAATTATCATTAAAGATATCTCTTAAATTATTACCTTTACGATTTAAATAAAACATATAATATCCTCCTTCATAAATATTATTTAAAAATTATTCAATTGTAATAATCTTTTTAGTTTCAGCTTCTGTTAGTTTTGGAACTCTAACAGTAATTATTCCATCTACATAAGCCGCTTTGATTTGTGCATCTTTAAGATCTTTTAAATCAAATGATCTACTTAGATCACCATAGAAAAATTCGTTTAATGCATAATCAACACTTTCTTCTTTCACTCTTTTTGCTTCTACTGTTAATACACTATCTTCTAGAGTAATTTTTATATCTTCTTTCTTTAAACCAGCTGCTTCAATAGTAATAACATATTCATCATCCTTTACCTCTACAGCACTTCTAAATAAATCTTTATTTAAAACAATACTACGTGGTAGTGTATCATAAAATAATCTTAACATATTTATACCTCCTATATACTATATGACGTTTAGCACTCCGTTATTCCAAGTGCTAACTATATTATATCACTATTATTAGCAATGTCAAGTGATAAGTGCTAATTTTTGAAAATTTTTTTTAAAAAATGACAAAATCTAAATTTTTAAACATTAAGCAACTCACAAAAAAGAAACAAAAATTTGTTTCTTCTCTTTCTATTATTCTATAAATCCTCACCAATTATTCTTACCTCTAACTCTAACAAAACACCAAACTTTTCTAAAACAACTTCTCTTACATGATTAATAACAGCAATATAATCACTAGCTGAAGCATTATTATCATTTAATATAAAGTTTGCATGTTTAGTACTTACAACAGCTCCACCTACTCTATATCCTTGTAAACCCGCATCTTGGATAAGTTTACCAGCATATAGTCCTGGAGGCCTTTTAAACACACTTCCACAAGAAGGATGTTCAAGCGGTTGTTTACTTCTCCTTTGTTCTGTTAGGTGATCAGTCAATCTTTTGATTTCTTTATAATCACCTTTTTTAAGTTTAAAAATTGCTTCAATTACTATTTCATTATTATCTTCAATATTTGTTTTCCTGTACCCAGAATCTAAATCTTCTACTTTCCTTATCTTTATTTCATTATTCTCTTTTAAAACAACAACACTTTCTAAAACATCTTTCATTTCCCCACCATATGCTCCTGCATTCATAAATACAGCTCCACCTACAGTACCAGGAATTCCCGATGCAAACTCTAAACCAGTTAAATGATTATCCATCGCAAGTTTTGCTGTTTTGATTAAACAGGCACCACCACCAGCATAAACATACTCACCTTCTATTTTAATTTTATTCAGCTTAGCAAGCGAGATAACTGCCCCTCTAATCCCGCCATCACGAACTATCAAATTCGATCCCTTACCTATAATCGTTATTGGTATACCTTCACCTTTAAAAAACTTTATAATTTCTTGTAGTTCCTTTGTTGTTTTTGGAAACATAAGAAAATCAGCTTTACCGCCAATCTTTGTATATAAATGTTTATTTAACTCTTCATCAATTAAGATATTTTTTAAAGGTAGAATAGGTGCAAGACGATTCTCTAAATCTTTACTTATTACCATTTTTTCATTCCTTTTATTCTCATATACCTTATTTTATGAAGAAACCAGGTAAGTTGCTACAAAAGAAAAAGCACCATTTGGTGCTTTAGTAATATTTCAAAAAATCAATATCTAAAAATGGAATATTATTTATAATTCTATTTTTATAGCGATTAATATATTTATTTGCAAATTCATTTAAGCCAGCATCAACAGTCCTATGAAAGACAATATAGAGAATAATCTCTCTAAGTTTTAAAAATAGAGGGATCTTCAAATAATCTTCTTTACTTAAATGATTGATGCTTAAGTATCCTTTCATAAAAGGTTCCATAAGTTTATCCGCAAATAATAGTTGATCTTTTTCGTCTTTCATAAATGTAAAGTAATATAATGCAATTGCAATATCACTTATAAAATATTGATAAGCAAGATCATCAAAATCAAAAACAGTTAATTCATTATTATGAACATAGAAGTTACCCATATGGATATCTGTATGAATCAAGCCAAAATTATTAAGATTCTTATCAATCTTATTTATTTCTTCTATTACTTCATTTAATCTTTTTAAAACAACTTCATCTTCTTTGGGTAAATATTTCTTAGCATTTATTATTAATAAATCTTGATCCCAGTTATATCTTCTTTTTATACCAGGTCTTATATTATATTCTTTCGTTAATCTATGGAATTCTCCAACAGTTTTACCATAACTAAAAAAGAATTCAGGTGTTAAATTATCTCTATTTGGCGGAGTCCCTATTGCTTTTTCAAATGCACAAATAATAAAATATGATCCGTCCTTACATGTAATAACTTCTACAAGCTTATTATTTATAGATTCTAAGGGCATTGAAACTTTAGATTTGCATTTTGCAAGATAAAATATAAAGTCAAGTTCAGACTTTATTTCTTCTACATTCCTATGACTACTGTGAGTTATTCTAACTATATATTCCTTATCAGTTTTAAACCCATAAATATAATTTTCAAAACCACCAACAAAATATAAATCACTATTTTTAACTCCATATAATGAGCCAACCTCTTCTAAAACTTTATCAGTTAATAACTCCTTTACAAACTTCTCCATATAATTCACCTTTCAAATAAAATATTTATTAAATATTATATATTTATAAATCTAAAAAAGCAAACAAAAACCTCAGATTTCTGAGGTAACATTTTAATTCTTATTCTCTCTATTTCTTTTACCCTTACGGTCATCTTTTTTATTTCTAGATGTATATTTCTTATTATTTGTTTTAGCTTCACCAATAGTTGCAAATTCTGCATCTTTATCTTTTCTATTAGTACCTTTATTTTTACTACCTTCACTATGAGTTAAATTAATTTGATCGAAAGTATTATCTTTCGCAAACTCTACTGTAAAGTCTTGCTGACTATTTTGTTTATTCTCTGCACTAGCTTTTGCATAATTATAACTTGTATTTTTCTTATCCATATAAAATTCCTTTCAATTTATGTATTCATATTTTATGTAGATTAGAGCTATATATACAATTAATTATGGACTTTTATAACCAAATCAAAACGAATAGTTTTATCTATATATTCATTTCCCGCACTATCAAGTAATTCAATCGTAATATTATATTCTTGAGTTTCTTTAGAATTTATTAAAACAGGAGATATAAAAGGTTTATCAATACTAAGCAAATTCATTGGCACACTTCCAAGCAATTCATCATGGTAGTAGAAATGAAAAATAATTTCTTCACCACCATTACCAATTACATTATCTAAATACATTCTGACCTTTCCTGTTTCAGTTGAATTATTCCTAATACTAAGTCTTTTTGTAATAACACCACCAGGATCTAAAAATTCATCATCTTCACTAAATATCTTTTCAGCTTTATCAATCTCAACAAAAGTAAAATCAGTATCTTCATCTTCAAAAAAATAAAATACAGAGACACTAACAAGAACTAATAATAATAGACATTTTAAAATAGACACAATAATTTTTTTCTTAGAATTCATACTTTCCCCACATTCTTCAATAATTATATACAAGCACATTAGGAAATTATGTCAATTTTTAGTATCATCATCAATATATTTTAAAAAAGAAACAACTAAAATTATAGTTGCTTCAATTAGTAAAAATAAAAGTCGAAAAATATCTAAAAATCTAAATGATTATTTCCTAGCAATTTATGATTGTTTTTCTAAAATATCACTATATTTATCATATCTATTCATCACTTTTACAACATATGGGCAGACTGGAATAATAGTTTTTCTTTCACTTCTTGCAAATTCAACTACAGCATCAACTAATATTCTTGCATAATCATTACCCCTATATTTAGGATCTACAAATGTATGCATTACATATAAGATATTACTTTCTTCATTCCATGTAATTTTTCCAATCTCTACATCTTCAAGATGGAGTGTAATTTTATTTTGTTCTTTCTTTAACTTCATAATGAACCTCACATTTTTATTATATATTTTTATAATTATATTATAACTGAAGCCCAGGAATTTGTACAACAATATGAATTTTAGATTAATAATGACTTAGTTAATATTACCAATTCTCCTCAAATTACCACGTTAAATGAAATGCATTAAAATGCTTTTTCCTTTATAATATAGATATATTAAAGAAAGGGAGGAGAGCTATGAAACAACAAGAATACTTTTTAATCCACTTATTATCTTTCACAATTGTCTTAATAGCTATATCTATACTAGGGGTTAGTTATTCACTAAGAATGGAGAATATAGAAAGCATTATACAAGAACAAGCAGAAAATATTGAAGAAAACACTATAGAAGAAATCAATCCAGTAAACAAAATCAAGTATAATAATAATAATTTATATTACGGAGGAAAGGATAATTATCCTTATCTTATAGTCTTAAATAACCAAAATCAAATAACAAATAATCTAGAATATAAAAAAGAAAAAGGTACATTCTCAAATATAGATTATAATGGAATCTACCTAAATACAACAATTACTAATGACCAAGAATCGAAGAAATTAGATTTATTTATTTCAAATGATAAATTAATTCCATTTCACAAAAAACAACTAACATTTAACTACTCCAAAGGCAAAACAATTAAACCAAAATACTTAGTAATTCATGAAACTGCAAATACTAGAAATGGTGCGGATGCTAGTGCTCACTATAGATATTGGAGCACAAATAATAATGCAAATGCAAGCACTCATTTTGTAGTTGATTCTAATGAAATCTACCAAATGTTAGAGTTAAACCAAATGGCTTGGCATGTTGGAGATAATAAAGGATATTCAGATATCCTAAACACTAATTCTATTGGCATTGAATTATGCGTTAATGAAGATGGTGATTATATGTTAGCTAGAGAACATACAATCAATCTAACAATAGCGATTATGAAATCTCTAAATATGGGTATTGAGCAATTAAAAAAACATCAAGATGCAAGTGGTAAATTCGACCCTATTATTATGCTTAATAATAATTTATGGGATGATTTTGTAAATCAAGTTAAGATTGGCTTAAATAGTTAAAAAGCGGGTTAAACCGCTTTTTTTCATATCTCTTTATACTTTTTCACAAACAACCTTAACCTATTCTTAATTGCCTCAAATTCTTTATATTTAAGTGTGTGCTTAGATAAAATATAAGCATCTGTTTTAGAAATAAAAATAAACATATAATTCTTATTTTCAATTATTTTATGGATTTCTAAATATTCATGTTTTGCATAAGAATATAGTTCACCATTACAAATAGTATTAACAACAAAATTAAAGTCATCAAAGTCAAACATAAAATAGGTAACAGCTTTAAATACTTTAGTATTTTTTTGTTGATGAATAACAACCACTTCAAATATAAATACAAAAAAGATGAAAAACAAAGCACCGAGTAATACTACACTATAGTAGATATCATTAATAGGAACTAATAACAATCCCCATATTATAAAGATTATCCCAATTATCCCAAAGATAAATTTTTGCTTTTTATTAACAACCTTAATCAGTTGTTTTAAGGCGTATTTATCAACTCGCGTTTTATTTTTCATAACTTTTCACCAATATAATTATAATATATTTATTTAAAAAAGTTTAGATTAATAAACATATTTTTATATTTTTTTTACAAGTACTACTTCTTTTAAGATAGGATTAAATGCAATTAACACATTTTGATTCATATAATCAGCGAGGTTTAAGTAGATTAAATTCATGAATTGGGTTGTGAAAAAAGGTCTTGTCTCGTATGTGGATCTTTTCTTATCATACATAATATCTATCTTAAAACACGCTCTTCCATAAATCGAACTTTCAAGTTTATCAAGAGTTACTTCAAAATATTCATACTCAGAAAAATATTTAATTATATTCCTTATTTTAAAAGTATAGTAAATTAAAAATGGACTAAATATCAAAAGTATAAATGCTGCTATACCTAGATAGCTTATCCATGATTCACTAATTAATGGTAAAGTAACAAGTAAAAACAAGCCCATAGGAAGTATAATTATTATCCTCTCTCTTCTTCTTACCTTTAGCTCTATACACTCTTCTAAAAACTTTCTTTTATCCATTTTTACCCTCTTCTTGTCATAATTTTAGTAATTAAAGTATATCAAAGATACTTTTTAAAAGCAACAAAAAAAGAAAACTAGAATTCTAGTTCTCCTAAAACAAAAAATGATCCAATCGCACTAAGCAATAACTTACCATTATCATCATAGATATTGCAACTTGTCCTCATTAAATTATTGCCATTATTATCTACTTTAGCTTTTGCAGTTATAACTTGACCTGCATTTGCTCCTCTAATAAATGACATACTCATTTCAGCTGTAACAATTGATTTACCATATGCTATACAAGCAGTACCCATAGTTATATCAGCAAGAGTAGAAAGAACTCCTCCGTGAGTTATTCTATGTAAATTTAAGTGAGATTCTTTTACTTCTACACTTACTTCTGCAAATCCTTCTTCTACTTTTATTAATTTCGGTTCTATAAAATCTTCAAAAATCGGTAAATTATCTTGCATAAAATATGTTTTATTTATAAAGTCAAAAATCTTATTGTCCATAATCTTACTCCTTAATAAGAAAAGTTAGCTAAGAATAGCTAACTAGCTTTCAATGTTTTTCTTCCAAATATCGCTTGCAACTCTTTCAAAATCTTCTTTATTATTGGCAATAATTGAATAATGCTTTGTTCCTCTTGCAACCACTTCGTATGAAAATACTTTCCCAAACGCTTTAAATATATCAATGACCATAGAAAAGTCAAAGGATGTACAAGAAAATATATCTGCATAGATCACTTTATTTACTTTATCAAAATGTAAGGAAATATGACTTTCCGCAATCATTGTTATACCTGATATATATCTGTGGTTTTTAATTTTACTCTTTAGGACATATGGTCTAATAATAGGTGTCATACCAATTGTAGAAACTAAATGTTCTAAAAAGTCATATATATCTTCCATAGTAGTATCTTTATCTGCTGCTATCTCAGCTAATACATGTGGTCCAAAATCATCTCCTGGATGGTATTTTGACTCTGTATCAAAGACTTCTACATTTCTATCACGATCATTTGTGATAGATGTATCTTGATTATATGGTAGGTTTTCTTTTAAATATTCTACAATCTTATCACTATCAATATCTTTTGCAGCATAAATATCTAAAAAATATGCTTTACGATGTGGGAATGTATGAATTGTAAGGTGTCCCCCTTCTAAAATAACAAACGCACTAACACCATCATCCTCTTTTACTTTTCCATAATAATATGGGATTAATGTTGGAGGGTTTACTGGAGTAATACCAAGTACATATGGTATTTCGTTCATAACCTTATTTATATATTTTAAATTTTCTAGTAAAGTAGTATTTGCTCCATAGCAATCTAACATAACATGGTTCATTCATTTCTCCTTATAATAAATATTTTATTTTAATTTATTGTTTAATGTATAAAATACCTCATACATAATTTTTAGGGTTGTCCAACTAGTAATATCATTAATATCAAGCGCTGGAGAAATCTCAACAATATCCCATGCTCCAACTGGTAATGTACTAATTATATTATTTATTAGTTTATTTACATAAGTAGGAGTAAGACCGAAAGTCTCAGGTGTTCCAGTACCCGGTGCAAATGACGGATCAATTGCATCAATATCAAAAGATAAATAAATTAAATATTTATCATCAAGTTTATTCTTCAATAATTCTAAAACATTAAAATTATCTTCATTAATCATCGAAGCATTAATAATACTTAGTTCAGGGTGTTTTGAGAATAATTCAATTTCTTGTTCCTCATATCCCCTAATCCCAATTAGTACAATATCTTCTAATTTATAACCTTCTTCATATGCTCTAAAGTTTGTACAAGCATGAGAAAACTTTGATCCATCATATATATCACAAAAATCAGGATGGGCATCTATATGAATTATTGCAGGTGTTTTACCCAAACTTTTCGCATAATAATAAAATGCTGTTTGCAAGGGAATCGATACTGAATGATCCCCACCAATAAATATAGGAAACTTTCCTAATTTAAAAACATCAGCTGCTTTTTCATATAAACCACTTAAACCACTTTCATTATCTGCAAGATCTAATAAATCATAAATTTTTAAATCTTTTATACTTTTGCCATCTTTTGTAGCAGCTGGAAGGTGGTATGAGAGTTCCCTAAGTTTTTTTGGAGCAGTAGATGCACCAAGTCCCACAGAAGCAGATAAATCATAAGCAACACTTGCAATTACAACTTTCGCTTCATCTAAATTATTCACTTTCAAATCTCGCCAAGAATCCATATTTTATTTCCTTTTATGATTTTTTATTCAAATTATTATATACATTTTTAAATGTAATTGCAATAATTATTATTCCTTTTTTTCACTAATTGTATTGATTCAAAAATATTCCAAATAAAACTTATGAAAATTTGAAATTTAAATATAAAATTTAAAAAAAGCCATTTATTAAAAATAATAAAATGGCTTTTCACAGTGCTTATTATTAATTAAAATTATTTTATTAATTAAAATCAGCAACTGTTCTATCAGCTTGAATAGCTTTTAGTTTTAATGTAAACATAATTGTTTGACCAGCTCCATCTGCTACAGTCATTGCTGGGTTTAATTCCCAAACAACTTTTATTTGTTCAGTTGCATTACTTAGTACTTCAGAAGTATTCATTCCAGGAAGAACAAAGTAGAAGTCATTACTATAACTTTGAAGTTGTTGATAATTTAAAGTAAATGTTTGATTTTTGTATGTAAAGTGTAATAATAAATTTGCTTTCATGTAATCAGATATAGCCACTTCATCAATAATTTCGAAGTATACTTTCATATCTAAAGTACCTTTGTTAGTTAATTTAAGATGACTTTCAGCAGTGTCACCAGGTTTTGCATTATCTGTCTCAAATAATACACCTTGGTCACTTGTTAGTTGATACCAAGTTGCTCCTGTGCCTTTAAATTGTGCTTCAAGATCAAATTTACCAGTTTTGATTACGTTGTTTTCAACTGTAATTGTTTCACTAAACCAAGCAAATGTTGATCCTAGTAACATAGCAAGACTAAAAATACTCATTAGAATTGCAGTAAGTAAAGTTTTTTTCATTTTTTTCACCTTTCTAAATAATTTATTTTTGAGTTTATTTTTTTATTTGCCAACTCACGAGGCAAAAAATTTATATAATAGCAGCAGTTTAACTGTTATTACCAACATTTAAATTAGATTTTAAGCGAGCTAGTTCTTCTAACATTTGTTCGTTCTTCTTACGCTCAAGTTCTAATAATTTATCCTTTTGGATTATTTCCATTTCTTTGCTTTTCTTATACTGTCTTGATACTTTTATTACTTTATAAACATTAGATAAGAATATCAAAAGGATTGGAACAAAAATAAAAAGGATATATCCTATAGGTTTTTTTATAAAGTTCAATAAAGCACCAGCTTTAGGGACATTAAACTTATAAATTCCAATTACATTTACATCCTCAACTGGAAATGGATCTGCTTGATCAACATTTATTCCTTGAGTAATAAAATACACTTTACCATCTTCATTAGCAATTTGTTTTAGTTGATGGGTTACAATAGTTTGATTTGGATCATTGGAATAATAAGTTATTATGTCTCCTTCTTTTAATAAAATAGGATCTATCTTCTTTATAAAAATTAAATCTCCGGCTTCAAATTCTGGTACCATTGAGTTACTTTTTACCAAGTATAATTTATAACCAAACACTTCTTTGCTTTGATTGTTTACATTTTTAATTGTTATTATTGTGAAAAACAACATGTAGAATGCGAAAACAATAAAGATAACTTTTAAAGTTTTTAATGAATATTTTATTGTATTTTTACTTTCTAGCTTTTCTTTTAAGTTATTAATTTTTGTTTTTAGATTATTAATAAGTTTCACAGAATACCCCCTAAAAGTAACTTTCATATATACATTATGTATGATATATTAAATTACTAATCCTAGTCAATTATTTATAAATAATTCAATTAAATATTATTTTTGTTGGGTAAATTAATTGTTTTTTATTAAATTTATATAGCAAATAATTAAATTTTTTTTTAAAATTTGTCTACAAATGTTTTTTCAATACAATCTACTTAAATTTTATATTATCCCTATAAATTATATAATTATAGTTTGAAAAATATTATTAAAAATTAAAAAAAGAATGTATTTTTGAAATACATTCTTAAAATCTTAAATCGTTTCTTTTTAAATCCTTTTATTTTCCAAGTTTAGATAACTCAACAGACAGCTCTGCACCAACTTTTGCATTGTTGTAAACTAATTGAATATTTGATTCTAAACTTTCACCACCAGTAATTTCTTTTACTTTCGCTAGTAAGAATGGTGTACTTTCCTTACCATGAATTCTTTTTTCATCAGCTTCTTTAATAGCTTGATTAATTGCATTAGTTATAGCATCATAATCCATTTGGTATTCTTCAGGAATTGGATTTGCAACTACTAAACCACCTTTTAAGTTTAAATCCCACTTAGCTTTAATTGCTTTAGCTAACTCTTCAGCAGTTTCAACTCTATAATCGACACCGAATCCACTTTTTCTAGTATAAAAAGCAGGAAGCTCATCAGTTTTAAAGCCTACAACAGGTACACCTTGTGTTTCTAAATATTCTAAAGTTAAACCAATATCAAGGATTGATTTAGCTCCTGCACACACAACAGCAACATTTGTATGTGCTAATTCTTGGAGATCTGCAGAAATATCAAATGTAGTTTGAGCACCTCTATGCACTCCACCAATTCCTCCAGTAGCAAATACTTTAATACCTGCTAGATTAGCAATAATCATAGTAGTTGCAACTGTAGTTGCACCATCTAATTTCTTTGCAACAATAAACGGAATATCTCTTCTGCTAGTTTTCACAACTCCGCTAGTTTTCCCTAAATATTCTATTTCATCTCTAGTTAAACCAACTTTTAATTTCCCACCAAGAATAGCTATTGTTGCCGGAACAGCTCCATTATCTCTAACAATTTTTTCTACCTCTAATGCAGTTTCTACATTTTTTGGATATGGCATTCCATGAGAAATAATTGTAGACTCAAGAGCAACAACTGGTTTATTAGATTCTAAAGCTTTTAGAACCTCCGGATTAATATCTAAATATTCTTTATACAATATAAAACCTCCTTTATTACTGTATTATTCCTTTTACATTTTCAGATGACATATTAGGATTTATAGTATCTTCATGTTTTAATGCAAGCACCGATGCCGCCATTGCAAACCTTGCGCTATAATCAATATCAAAATTATTATAATAACAATATACTAAAGCACCTATAAAAGCATCTCCTGCTCCAGTTGCATTCACGACATTAATTTTATGTGCTTTTAGATATTTATTATTAACACCATCATTATAATATAATCCATCTGCTCCAAGACTAATAAATACTCTCTTAACACCTAAACTTAAAAAGTAATCTGAGCATTTCTTTAAATCTTCTTCATTATTTATACTTATTCCCGATAATACTTCAGCTTCAATTTTATTTGGTTTGATTGTATGAAAATAACCGAGCAAATCTTTAACTTTTATGGCTTTCTTTGTAGATACTGTATCTAAAAAGAAATCAACATCTGTATTAGTATTAAGAATATACTCAAATACATCTCTTGGAATATTTGTATCTAAAACACATGCTTTGGAGTTTTTAATAATTTCGTTTTTACTTTTGATAAAATCAATAGTTATCTTATCAATAATACCCATATCTGATATTGCAACATTCATATCTCCATGTTCATTTAAAACAGCAAGATAGATTGATGTAGACTCTCCATCTAACACGAAAGTATCATTTATATCAATACCTAACTTTTTAGAAGAATCAATTACTAATTTACCATAATCATCATTACCAATTGCGCTAATAAGTTTTGTAGGAACACCTAATCTTACAATATTTTCCGCAATATTCCTCCCTACACCACCTAAGGACATTTTAATTTTTCCTGGGTTAGAATCATTAAGAGTTAAATTTGAATTAGGAAAACCAATAATATCAATATTAATTCCACCAATCACAATTACATAATCTTTTCCTATTATACTTTGATTTAATTTGGTCATAACCAACTCCTATACAAATGTTTTTAATTAAACTATTATATTACTGCCTAATAATTTTATTATAACTAATAATTTTGTTATTATAATATTTTTTACTTTTAAAAATAAAACGAGGGATTAACCCCTCATTTTAATATAGGGATTAAAACTTGTCCCAAACTTTACTTTATTATACAACAAAATTTAATTAATCACAATTCCATTTACCATCAATAATTGAACAAGTTCCTGATTCATCACTAAACTGAATTGTTTGTAACTTATTTAATGGTACACCTTCTTCTTTTGATATCCTCGTTAGAGCGTCAATAATAACATCTTCAGGTTGTGCTCCACTAATCGCATATTTATTATTAATAACCAGTGTTGGTGCACTATTCACTCCATATGATCTTACAATCTCAAAGTCTTTTAAAACCGCTCCTTCAGTTTCCTTTTTCTCAAATTGCACTTGCCAGTCTTTAAAAGAAATATCAGTTTCTTTTACCGCTTCTTCTAAAACAGAATTATCTTCAATGTTTTTATTCTCTACAAATAACTTATTTTGGATTCTATCAAAAACATCCCAGTACATCGAATCTCCACCAACAATTCCTGCAGCTTTTGCAGCAATTAGACCTGGTTTTGAAATCGGGAAATTGAAATCAGTTTTTTTCATTCCCTCAATATTGAAACGATGTTCATCATCATTCTTATTAGCATGTATCCAGTGATTTAAAACTTCTGGTTTTACTGCTTCACGTGATCCAAATGAATTTATGAAATCTTTAGGATCCCACCCTAAAGCAAATGATCGATGAATTATTTCTATATTATTATATTTATTTGCTATACGACGCATCCTTGCAGACATTGGGAAACAAAAGCTACATATTACGTCGTGAAAAAACTCAATTTTTAACACAAAAAGTCCTCCTATTTTTACTATTAAATTTTATTAATTATATAATATATAAACATATTATAGCATTTATTGTAACATTTTATGTCCTTTAAGCACCGAAATAAAGAACAAGGAAAATAGATATAAAAAACAGGCTCAACATAGCCTGTAAATTTATTAATTATCTATTTTTTTAAAATTTGTATAAATATTTTATAAGTTTCATCATCAAAACATACAAAATAAACATCCGTAATTGTGTTATTGTTATCCAAAAACTTTACTACTTCAGTTAGCGCTATCTCTGTAGCTTCCATTTTAGGAAAACCATAAACTCCAGTACTTATGCTTGGAAATGCTATCGAGGTAACATTATGTTCAAGCGCAAGTTTCAAACTGTTTTTATAGGAATTTCCTAAAAGCTCAGCTTCACGATATAAACCACCTTCCCAAATTGGACCTACAGTATGTATTACATATTTAGCTTTAAGTTTACCTGCAGTAGTAATTACAGCTTCACCAGTCTTACATCCACCTTGTTTATTTCTGATTTTTATGCATTCATTAAGTATTTCAATTCCACCAGCTTTATGAATAGTACCATCTACTCCACTGCCTCCAAGCAAACTACTATTTGCATCATTTACAATCGCATCTGCTTCAATCTTTGTTATATCACCTTTAACAATCTTAATTTTATATTTAATTTTATTTAATTCCATTTTTTCATCCCCCTATAATATTAGATTAATATAATTATTTACCTACTGGTTTAAGCAAACTATTCAACAATCACTATTTCAAAATTAGATCCTTTTTTAAAAGAATAACTATTTTTAATCCTAATTTTTATATCTAAGCTAGATTTATCAAATTTTAGTAATTCTGAAGATCTATAAGTGTTTTTAGAATCTGTAGAAACTGACCACGAAATATAAAAACTATGTTCATTCTCATCAATTGAAAATATAAACTCTTTCCCGTTTTTTACTTTTCCTTTTATTTGTTTAAAAATAACTATTCTAATATAAGTAACATTTTTGCAACAAAAATTTAAAATCTAAACTATACTTGAATAACTTTTTATCAAGTAAAAAAAGGTTAAAATAAAAATTTTCTAACCTTAATACAATTTATAAAATTTAAAAATTTTATCTTCGCTCTAGAAGAACAACACATTCCACATGCGTGGTGTGCCCCTTATTGCTTGATTTTTTATCGAATAATGTATGTTAGTAACATATTTTCTGTTACTTACCTACTTTCGACTTAGGGCTGTATAAGGGAATATATTTCCTAATTATACTTGCGAGCACAACGCTAATCGCTTTGTTTTATAACCTAAATATTGTGTAGTAATATAAGGTTTAATAATATCACGCAACACATCACTGAGTGTAGTGTATAAACATAAATTAATTATTTAATTATTTCCACAATGATACACCTATATATTGGAATATATAGATTCATCATTAAAAATATTGATAATTTTTCTAATCAGAAAAGTTTTTAAAAAGTAGGGCTATTTCACTTTCATCTTTAATTTGGCCATCACTAATAAATTTTTCAATTTCAACTTTACCATCTTCAAAAAACTCAACTTCCCATCTTTCACCAGGTACGGTTATTTCCACTAAAATACTTTCACGTATTTTATTCAACCGATAATAAATATTACATTTCTCTAATTTATTAAGAAATTCTAATAATTTTAACATAAAATTTCACCTATTTCTTTTGTCTACTAAACAGTTAAATTTGACTTCTCTCATAAATTAAAGAATTGACTTTGTTCGTTAAATTGGAATTTGTTAAGCAATCGTGCAATTCCACAATTAGCAAAACAGTCATTTCCAAAAGGAAAAATATGCTTTACCATTCATGGGCCCTGGCTTATCTTCTAAATGATAACTTGTAAGATTAAATGTTGATAAATCTGAATTAATAACAAAAGTATTTGTATAGTATTCAAGTACAATTCTTTTTTCATCCTCAGTATATAAACATAGAAATTCTTTCTCATCTATTGTTTCAAAAGTATACTGCCCTTTAATGCTTTCATTTACATTTTTTGATCTATCAAAATATACAAATTGGAATAATTCATATGTACCATCGTCATTCATTTGTAAGGTTGATTGACCTTCCTCATAGATACTATAATGATATTGACCATATAATATTTTGCTATCTAAACATTTTGTATTAAAAGTACGTTCGAAAAAATCTCCATCTCGAAATTCAATTTTATAAAAATATATTTTATTCATCTCTAGTTCAATTTCTATTTGTATAAACCATGATCCTTCATATACTATTTTTTCGTTGGTGAGTTCTTGATTGTAATCATAATTTTTAATTACTATTTTAGTAAACCTTTCCTTCGAATGATAATTTGTTGTAGATAAAAAGAATTGATATTTATTATTCGGTAAAAATTTATTTTTTTTAGAATAGGATTCATTAATCAAGTAAAGATTCTTATTGGTATCAATGGATTCACTCTTATTCCATTTATAATTTACTTCACCAACCATAGCTATGGAATTATCCCCCCCAGTACCATATTCACCAATATCATAGCCAAATGCATAAGATACTATAGGAGGATGAAGATAAAACTTTGGAAGAGTACCTAGTACTTCCTCACCACATAAATCATAAAAAAATGTTGAACAATTGTTAAAAGTTTCACTTGGTCCATCATTTATTCCAATGGATATTTTTGATGAACCATCAATGTATTCAATTGAGATACTCCAGGAACCACCATCGATAATCCAATCTTTTTCATATTTATCTTTTAAATTGAATAGCCCCATATTATAACAACCATTTATAAAAACTTTTTCTTCTTCCTCAGTAAAAGTTCTTTTCACTTCAAGTAATGGTTCATGTTCTTGACTAGGTAAATAGCTATTTTTTAAATATTGATTATTTACAAAATCTAATACCATATTACTTCGATAATCGCCATTAAAATCTATGGTGTGATAAGAAAGTTTTACTATTTCTTTTCCATCATATTCTTTTATTCTATTACAAGATGCAAGAATAATGACAAAAAGTGAGATTAATAAAATAAATAAATTTTTTTTCATATTCATTCCTTCCTAGTAATATAACAATCTACCTACCCCAATTTTTTGGACACATATTATTATTAAAGTGCATATTATTATTTTCTTACTTGAATAACTTACAATTTATAGAGTTATCACTCTAACAAAAGTATAACATAATTCTTTTATAAATACTACCATATTTTAGGAAGTATTTAATTTTATGTTCCCTAACACTATCTTGTATAGTATATGTTATACGGTTCAACATTTACCACTATTGTTAATATGTTCCCTAATACCACCACCTTATTAAATTTCTAATATAAAATAAAAAATGAGGTTAGAATTACTAAACTTTAGTAAAATTTCTAACCTTTTATGTTTTTAATATAAAAATATGAGTTTTTAGGTTCAATACTGTTCAACAAAGTTCAATAAAAAACCTATCTTCTTTCAAGCAATACGATGCACTCCACGTGAGGAGTATTTGGAAACATATCTACTGGAACTACGAATTTAGTATCATATGCTTTTTGTAAATGATTAACATTCTTTGCTAGAGTAGATGGATTACATGATACATAAACTAGCTTTTTAATTTTTGCTTTTTGTAAATAATTTAATAGACTTAATTCCATTCCTTTACGTGGTGGATCTACTATTAAAATATCTGGTACAAATCCTTCCTTAGAAAACTTGTTTAAATGAGGTAAGATATTTCCATAATAGAATGACGCATTCTCGATATTATTTTTCTTTGCGAAGTCTTTCGCATTTTTAATGTTTTCTTCATTATTATCAATTCCTCTAACTTCAGTTACCTTATCTGCTAGATATAAACCAATACTACCAATACCACAATATAAGTCAAGAACTTTCTCATATTCTTTAATATTTGCTGCTCTTATAATTTGATCATATAAAACAATTGATTGCTTTGTGTTTAATTGAAAGAATGATTCAGGTGAAATTTCAAAATCTAGTCTTCCAAGTTTTCCTTTAATTTTTTCAGATCCAGCTAAATTTATTACTTTATTATTAATCATTTCAATTGCTTTAGTGTCATTGTTAATTGTATAATTTACACTTTTTATATTATCTAATTTAATGACATTCTTAAAGATATTTAATATTCTTGGTTCTTCTTCCATTATTACAAATGTTACTTGAACTTCATTTGTTTCTTCAAATGCTCTTATAATTATATATCTAAGATTTCCTTGTTGAAATCTTGGATTATATACATTAATTTCTGCTTTTGTAAGGTATTTTAAAATATCAGTTAAAGTCTTTTGAACTAATTTATTTTCTACAATAAAATCATCCATATAGATTAATCTATTAGTATTATGTTCATACATACCAACTACAACTTTATCACCATCATGTCGAACTGGTAAACCTGTTTTATTTCTATACTCCCAAGGATAATCCATGCCAATCATATTATAAAATTTAATTTTGTTTAAATTTCCATTATAGTATCGTTCAAATGAATCTACTAAAATTTGTTTTTTAAAATCTAATTGTTTTTCATATTTAATGTGTTGTAAAGTTAAACCAGATTTCATTAATTTGGGAGATTTTGGTTGAACTCTGTCTGGAGATTTAGTTTTGAATTTTACAATTTCTCCATATGCATATTTTTCTTTTATATCTGTTATTTTAACTTCTACAACTTCTCCAGGAATTGCTTCATTAACAAAAACAGCTAATCTTTTGTAATAGCCAATTCCTTCACCATTTATTCCAAGTCGTTTTATTGTTAAAAGTATTAAATCATTTATATTTAAATTATGTTCCATATTATCCTGCTTTCTTATCATTACATATTATACGACAAATTCTTTCTTTTTACAAACAATATATTTAAAATCCTAAATTTATAAAAGCACTGCTTCCAGTGCTTTTCAAATTTATGAATACATTCTTAAAATGATTTCATTATGAACTCTAAACATATCATACAGTGTTTCAGTAACTGGTGATGTTAGAATTCTATAAGGAGCATTTATTATTTCAATATCATAAACTCCACCATTATCATTGTAAGAGTAATTCAGATTAAATGTTTTAAATGTATCATTAAAAGTTGATTTTAAAATTAGAAGTTGATTATTTGCAAGCGTCTTTTTGCTTCCATTAATTTCTAATTTTCCAAAGTTCATGTCACTTGCTCCATTTGGATCTTCAAACTCCAAACTAATCTTATAAACACTTGTTTCTTCTTCAATCTTTATATATTTAAATATAGGAGTTGCTTTTAATGTTTTCACATTTCCATCGATCAATAAAGGCTGAACACGATTATTATTATCCTTAAATAAAATTTCATAATAATAACTTGTATCAGCATCTAGTCCTATAAACTCAGCTTTCCCATCCACAATTTTATTAGTTATGTTTCCAATTTTTATAAATAACTCAGATAAGTCATAACCATTCGCTTTAACTAAATCAGCATTAAATGTTAAGGAACTTGTAGTTTGATCTATTTCAAGATTTATATTTGGAACTTGAACAGCAACTAAAAGAGCATTACCATCTCTTCTTTCTGCACCATCAGATGGTTTGTTTTTCACAACAAACTCACCATTTTCCTTAACTACCATAACAGATGATCCACCACCATCTAAGTTATATGCTTCTACTACACCTATACTCTTCATAAATGCAGCCATTTCATCGCCGTGCATCCCAAATCTACCAATACCAGTATTTCTACCATCAATAACTGATAGTACAAGAGTTCCATCAGCTTTAATACCAGCAACAGTTCTAGGATGTCGTTCTGCTAGATTACCAGCTAAACCTACATTACTATATTCACCATCATTTATAAACTTACCGTTTTGTCCAGTTACATTTGTAACACCTGCAAAATTTCCAGTAAATTCATATTGTACCCTTATTTTAACTCCAATATCTAAGGCTCCAAGAACACTTGAATTATTTGTTAAAATTGCAAACTGACCAACTTGTAAATTTACTGCTTCATTTGATTCAATTACACCTTTACCATAAAAGTCATTCGTGTTATTAGGAAGTGCAAATTCTGCATTAGTAACAACAAATTTATTAGCTTGTTGATCAACTTGTTTTGCAACATATTTCTTATCAGACCCATATGTCCCAAAATATACAGCTGTTTCATTTGCACCAGGTGTTTGATTTATTTTGTGTACATCAAACTCTTCAATAATTTCATCATTTTCATCATATACAGCTAAAACCATATATTCAGTTTTAGTAGGTTTTCCACCAACAATTGAGTTAGTAGATCCATCATTTTTAAATCCAACGGCATTATTACCATTTGTTTTATAAAATTCACTATTTGTTACTAATGGATTATTTGTTTGATATGGTAAATTACCATTTCCATTAATATCAAAGAAATCTCCATTCACTGCAGCTAATACTTTCCAATCTGGATTTTCAGCTTCAAACTGTCTTGCAAGATTACTTACAGTAGTAAGAGTCCATCTATGTCCGCTTAAGTTACCATAAGAAATAATCTTAGCTTTTGAATCTGCTGGAACTTCTAATATATTTACTTCTTGAGCATAAGTTAATCCAGACTTTTTAGATTCGCCTTTATCAGCATAATGCAGTACGTCAAACATCAATTCGTTAGTTTCCCTGCGTTCTAATACTCTATATCCTGCACCACCCGTTTCCACAAACTCATCAGCAGTATTAACTACAATACCACTTAGTACAAAAATAGATAAAAACAACAACAAGAATTTAGCTAGTTTTTTCATATTTCACCTCAATTTATTTAATTATATCACAATATTTTTATTTATAAAATATAAAATTAATTCCAGTTTATCCATATACTTTTAAGGCATACTCATTGTGAATGTCTAAGATTCTTTGGATTTGGCCATCTATTGTTAAAATAATATCAAATTCAGTTATTTCTATAGAAACAGATTTATTTTTTCCATCACCTATGCTTATAGTAGTTGTAATAGTTATAGTATTAAAACTATACATAAATGATCTTGGGATTGTCTTTTTAGCTTGGAAGAAATATCCAGCAGCTGTACCATCAAGTTTTAGAGCTGCTTTATCATAACTAGCTGCTAAATCAGGATCATCATAATCAAGTAAAAACTCAAATGAGTCTCCTTTTTCAATAATAGTTATACCATTAAATATAGGACTCGTCTTATAAGTCTTAAATTTACCCGAAGTAACAATTCTAACTAGTTCTCCTGCTGAATCCTTATATTCTATATGGTATGGATAATCTGTATTACTACTTAAATTAGTAAATTCTACTTGACCATCTGTTACTAATTTTGTTTCACCATTAAGAGTTACATATAATTCATCAACATCATGATCATTCATTGCAACTAAATCAACGTCTAGATTTAATGAATCAATTGTTGCTGTAGCTTCAATATTAATCTCTGGGTCTTTCACAACAACCAAGATAGCATTTGCATCAGTTCTTTCTCTTCCATCGCTTGGTGAGTTAAGAACAACTAATTCACCATCTTTTCTAATTATCATTGTGGAAGATCCACCACCATCTAAATTATACGCTTCAACAGCTCCATAATAATTCATTATAGCACCTAATTCAGTTCTATCTGCTCCATACATTCCATAAGCACTTTGACGACCATCAATTACCATCATTACGATAGTTCCATCTGCTTTACGGCCAATTACAGTTCTAGGAGCTCGATCAGCTATACCTTGGCCTGAATCAACTCCATTTTCCATGATTGTTGTTCCACCACCGCTTATATCGTTTATCCCTTCATAAGCACCAATATATTTATACTGTACTCTTATTACTACATCTTTATCTAAGAATTCATTAACTTCATCGTTATTTGTTAAAATAGCAAATTCACCAACTCCTAAAGTTTTAGGTTCAAAAGTTGAGATCTTTCCTTTACCATAGAAATCATTAGCATTATTAGGTAGAGCTAACTCAGCAGAATTTACATAATAACCTTCACCAGTAACTTCAGTTGCAATAAATTCTTTTTCATATATAGCTTTACCATTTGCATCTTCACCTATTTTTTTATTATTATAATAGGAGTAAAATACTGAAGTTTCATTTTCAGAAGGATTAGCGTTTATTTTATCTATATTAAACTCTTTTATTATTTCCCCATCATTATCATAAATCGAAAGGATCATATTTGGGGTTCTTTCTACTGGTTTATTTCCAACTAATGAATCTGTACTGCCATCATTACGAAAACCTACTAAATTTCCAGTAGTAGTCTTATAAAATTCTCCGCCACTAACTAAAGCACCACTAGTTTGATAAGGAAGTGCTCCACTTCCACTAATATCGAAGAAGTCTCCATTAATTGCTCCAATAACTTTCCACCCGGGATGTTTGCTTTCATAATCATGGATTAATGCTCTTACCGTATTAAGAGTCCATTTATGTCCATTTAAATAAGCCCAAGTTGTCACTCTTACATTTTCCGAACTTGGAACTTCAATTACATTAACTTGTTGATCATATAATTTACCAGGTTCCACAAGACCTTCAAGTCCCTCAAAACCATCAACATCATAGCCAGTCATCGAAGTTGAAGTCTGTCCATGAACTTTTATATGATTTACACCATAAGGAAGATTATTTTCTTCTATAATCTCATCTTCAACCCATCTAGCACCAGCAAATAAGTCATCTATCTCTTCTGCTTGTACAAAACTAGCAGAAAGAACGAATAAACTTAAAAATAACAATAAAAAATTAGTTAACTTCTTCATAAATACTCCTCATAATATAAGTTTTAATCCTTATTATTATACCATAATTAGCTTAGAAAATCACCCATTAAAAATTAAAAAAGTCGCTATCATTAAGCGACTAAAAAATTATAAATTTTTTAATAAATAATCAAGGTTTTTAATTTCATATCCAGCATCTCTTATACCGTCAATTATTCTAGGAAGAGCTTCTAAATTATCAATAGAAACTGTATGCATTAAGATTATTGCACCATTATGAATATTATTCATTACTTGATTCAATGCATAATCAGATCCTCTTTGATGATTAGTTTCCCAGTCTTTATAAGCAAGGGACCAGAAAAACGTACTATAACCTAATTTTTGCACATTTTTCAAAGACTCCTTATTAAATTCTCCAGCAGGTGGCCTAAAGTACTTAACCATATGTTGATTAGTTAATTTAAAGTAAGCATCTTCTACTTTCTTAATTTCATCACTTAATTCTTCAAATGTAAGTTTGGTAATGTTCTTATGTTTCCATGTATGATTGCCCACTGTATGACCTTCGTAAGCCATCCTTAAGGTTAACTCTTGTTCTCTAACAAGAAAATCTCCAGTAACAAATATTGTACTCTTTACATCTTTCTCGTTTAAAACATCAAGTATTTTGCCCAAAACTCCATTATCGTAACCAGCATCAAAAGTTAAATACACTATTTTTTCATCAGGATTTCCAACATAATATGATGAAGTTCCTTCTATTTCATTAGCATATTTACCTATATCTGGAACAACATTATTTGAATTTCTTTTAAACCCCCAACCATAAGCTAATGTACTTGGAATACTCATTAAAACCATGACGAATACAAAAATTGTAATAAATATTTTTTTCAAAGTAAACCTCCTTTTGTATTCAATATTATTATTTACTTAAAAGTGAGGTTCTTAACTGTGAAATATTCCCATAGTAGTTGATAACTAATCCAACAATTAAAATATAATTTATAATAAATAAAATAAACAAGGAATAAGAGATTAATGTTAAAACTGATAAACCAATAGAATATCGATTAATAAAATTAATTATTATAACAAATAAAGTTAATAATAAATAAATTGATATTGCGGAAAAAAATGCTCCTTTATATGCATCTCTAACTCTCATTTTCCTTGGTGGTACATATAAAAATAAAATCAAAATAGTTGCAAAGATTAATGAAAACTCTAAAATAAGTTGAATAAATTTTATTAAAATTATATTTAAATTTAAAACATTCTTTATTAAATAATTTCCAAAAATTACAATAGATACTTCAAATAAAAAGACAAGCATCAACATTGAAAACATCAAAAATGCACTTATTCTATTTTTCCAACCAACTCGGTTTTTAATCTCAAAATAAATATAATCAGCAATCCTATTATAACCATTAATAGTTTTCGAAGCTGAATAGAAAGTATTAAACAATAATATTACAGAAAAACCACTTAAATTAAATGCTGGCATTATTTCTTGTAATTGTAATGAAAAACTATCACTAAACAAATTAATTGCTTTTGTTAGAAAAAATGATTCTAATGCATTGGTTGATGATAAAATTTGAAATAAAATTAAAAAAACAGACACAAGCGATAACAATATATAAAAGGATAAGCTTGCACTGTTTTTAGTTATTTGAAATTTATTATCAAAATTATTTATTTTATTTAGAAATAAGCCAATCTTCTTAAATAAACTTTTCATTAATTTCACCAAAATTATTGTTTGTATAAAAATAATTAATATACTTAAATCATTGGTGAAAAGACTCTTAAGAATGAAACTAAAGCTCTTTTTAAAATTGGAATATTTTTTGCTTCCTTAAGTGTAACTAAATGACATACTTCAGTAGCTTTATCAAAATCTGCTTTCACATCCATTACACTTTCATTATTATATAGAAGGGTTACAACCTCATAATGCAAATAAAAACTTCTATAGTCTAAATTAGCAGTTCCAACAATTGCAACTTCATCATCTGCAACTAAATACTTTGAATGTAAGAATCCAGGTAAAAACTCATAAATTTTTACACCTGCTTCAACCAAATCTTGATAATATGATCTTGAAATCATAAAGACAATTTTTTTATCAGGAATATGTGGCATCATTATCCTTACATCAACTCCACTTTGAGCAGCTGTTTTTAAACATGTTGCTAATTCATTATCTAATACCAAATATGGGGAAGTAATATAAACATATTTTTTCGCATTAGAAATTATATTAATATAACTCATTTCAATAGTTTGATGTCCGTCAAGTGGTCCATCACCAAATGGTAGGACACACCCAGTAGTTGGATATGAAAGGGTTGGTCTATATAATGTATAATCAAATTTATCTTCTGTAGAATATTCCCACATTTGGAAAAAGAGTAATGTTAGATTCCAGACAGCTTCACCTTTAATCATTACTGTTGCATCTTTCCAATAACCAAATTTTCTTACCCTATTAATATACTCATCTGCAAGATTTGCTCCACCAACAAAGCCAATATTTCCATCAATTATTGTTATTTTTCTGTGATCTCTATAATTTATAATCATCGTAAGCCTTGGTCTATATGGATTAAAATTTACAACCTTTATTCCTAAATTAATTAAATCGCTTTTAAATTTATATCCGACCTTATTAATAGTTCCAAAGTCATCATAAATAAGTCTTACATCTACACCTTCTTTTACTTTCCTAGCTAGGACAGATTTAATGCTTTCCCACATTTCTCCTTCTCTAATAATAAAGTATTCCATAAAAATAAATTTTTCAGCTTTTTCTAATTGTTCAAGCAAGTTTTCATGAAACTCTTCCCCAGAAGGTAAAAATTTAGAAATTGTATTATCCCATGGTTTTAAACCAGTTACATTATAGATATAATTTGCTAACTTTTTCATATTAGGATCTTCAATAACTAATTCAGAAGAATATTTTTTTGATTCCTCTAGTAGTTGCTCATGAAGAAATTTAATTTTTGCTTTTCTTCTTCTTGATAATCTTAAACTACCAAAGATTAAATAAAATATGTAACCAGCAAAAGGAACAACTAAAACAAGCATAATCCATGAAAGTTTATAAGCAGGATTAAATGGCCTATTTAAAATAAATAAGCTTGCAATCACTGATAGTGCTGTAAAGATAATATAAATTATTATTCCAAATTGCCAAAGTTTTATTGCTAGAAAAATGATTACAGCAAATTGAATTAAAATAAGTGAAGATATAATAAATACCTTACTCATAAAGAATCTAAATATATTTTTAAGTAGTTTAAGCATAATAACCTCACTTTAGATATCTTATATATATTATATATAAAATATAGATAAAATACAAATAAAAAATATGGACACTAGGGTCCATATCATTTACTATCTCATAGGTCTTTGAGCTTTACGAGCTTTGCGGCATTTAGGGCAACGCACTGGTTCACTAGCTAAGCCTTTTTCTTTGTAGAACTCTTGTTCACCAACTGTGAATTCGAATTCTTGACCACAATCTTTACAAATAATCTTCTTATCTGTCATTTTATGTTTCCTCCTTGGTAATATTTGAAATGTATTTTTTTATAGGATAATTGCCAATAAGGAAAACTTATAAAAAGACTACGTTTCTACATCTATTATACCACAAAGAATTCAATAAGCAAAGATATTTGAAAAATATTTTATAATATTTTTAATAATTATTTTGTAGCTAAGATTTTTTTCAATTTTGCAAATCTTGGAAGACTATCTTCTACTTTTCTATTAGATGAACCTTGAATTAAAGGTAATGCATATTTATAAAATTCTTCTGTTAATCCTGAGTTATCTTCTTTAATCCACTCTAATGGAACTTTCTTTTCTGTGTTTGCAGTTAATGATAAATCAACTAATTCATAATTGATTTTGTATTCACTTGAATTTTCATCACGCTTAAATGCAACCATCTTATCAGTTTCACCAGCTACTGCTTGTTGAACTGCAACTCTACCTGCATTAAATGCTTCTTCAATATCAGTTCCTGATGCAATATGAGCAGCACATCTTTGTAGTAAACTAAATTCGATTGGACGTACTTTAATATTTAATTGATCACTTACAATACCAGCTAATACTGATGCAGCTCCACCAAGTTGTGCATGACCAAATGAATCCTTTTTAAGAGATGCAGCATATTCAGAAATATATCTTCCACTCTTATCTTTAATTCCTTCAGAGAATGCAACAATAACTTTATTGTTTTTTTCTTTTGCTACTTTTTCTACATCTTTCACAAAACTATCTACATCAAAAACTTTTTCTGGTAGATAGATTAAATCTGGTCCATAACCTTTTAAGTTAGCAAGATCAGCTGCTGCTGTTAACCAACCAGCATTTCTTCCCATAACTTCAATTATAGTTACGATACCCGTATTATAAACATGAGTATCTAAATAGATTTCCATCATTGATGTTGCAACAAATTTAGCTGCACTACCAAATCCTGGACAATGATCAGTACCAAATAAATCATTATCGATTGTTTTTGGAACACCAATAATATGGCATTCATAGTTTTTACTTTGTAAATACTTACTTATTTTATTACAAGTATCCATTGAATCATTTCCACCATTGTAGAAGAAATAACGAATATTATATTTTTTAAATACTTCTAATAATCTAATATAATCTGTTTCATCTTCTTGAACAGATTTTAATTTATATCTTACAGAACCAAGTGCTGAAGATGGAGTGTTTTTTAAAAGTTCTAACTCCTTCACATCTTCTTTTCTTATATCAAAGAATCTTTCATTTAAAATCCCTACGATTCCATGTTCTGCACCATAGATATCAGTAATTGCTTCTTGCTCTAATGCCTCTAAAAACACACCAGCAGCACTAGCATTAATTACAGATGTTGGTCCGCCTGATTGACCAAATAGGCAAGCACCTTTTAATAAACTCATTTTTTTCTTTCCTCCTAAAAAAAATCATACATTGTATAGTATACTAAAAATTGGAACAAATTTCAATGGTGAAACCTTTTCATAAATGAATATTTTTATATTTTCTTTATAAATTCATAAAAATCTTTATAAGTTCCATTTTTATATTTAGAAATATCCGTGTTTTTTAGATTTATAATATTATTTGTTATTAAATATGTATCCATACCTAACTCTTCAGCTATTAAATCTTCACTTACATCATTGCCAATCATAATACATTCACTTACATTTTTACCAATTTTATCTAAAATTTCTTGATAGTATTTTGGATTGGGTTTACAAAATGATGAATTTTCATAAGTTGTTACTAATTTAAAATCATCAATATTATAATTTCCCCATTTAATTCTATTATGAGTAGCTACTTTCGGAAATAATGGATTTGTTGCAATAATGATATCGATATTTTTCTTTTTTAATTCCTCAATCGCCATATGACAATATAGATTATCCGTTACTATATTCTTTATTTCATTAAATTCATTATTATAATAATCTAAGAATGTTTTCTCAAAGAAATAAATATTATCCGGTAAGAAGTAGGTAAACCTATTCCAAAACGCTTCTTCATTACTAATGCTTCCATCATTATTAAGCATATCTTTTACACCTTCATAGACAGCATTCATTATTATATCTTTCTCAAATCCATGGGGGATAAATTTCTTTACTATTCCTGTAAAATATAGTCTTAAAAACTCATCTTGGTTAAAATCTAATAATGTCCCATCTAAATCTATTAATACAGTATTTATCATTATAATATCTCCTTTTTAAAAACATCTTATCAATTATATCAAATCCAAACAAGGAAGTCAAAATCATTTAAACTTTAAAAAAATCCTTAAAAAAGGATTTTCTACAAATCTAAAAATTTAGAAATCATTGATTTCTAATAACTTCATTAAATATTGTTAATTAACATTTGAATTGTTAATTCATGCAAATTAGGACTCTTAAATAACCATTCCAAAACCAAAACTCTAGTATCTAGGTCAGCTGCAAGAACTAATTGTTCCGTTTCTTTATTGTATTTTCTTTTTCCCATTAATTCCATTAATTCTTTGTTTATTTCATCTTCGGTCATGTACACTCTTTTATGTACTGTATAATAATCAATCGGTTCTTTATTATTTGATAATTTTAGTGCTTCTTCAAGTGATATTATTTTAGTTGGGCTGAAATAATCAAATAAAAATTCATAGTCATCTGGATTTTCAATTGATTCCCAATGATCATCAACAAAGATATACTTAACGGTCCTTCCAAAACATGCATACAAATTCTCGTCTTTATCGAGGGCAAAAGTATAATCTGCTCTTGGCATAGCATATCTCCTTCTTGAAATATTTGTTGAAATATATCCTTTTTTTAATTATATCATTGTTTTTTCTTTAATGCAAGGAATATGGGTAAATTTAAAAGGAACTAGTCACTAAACTAATTCCTATGATTTTATTTGAATGAAAATTCGAAATTTACAGCTTCTTCAAGCTTTAAAAATATTTTTGTTGCTTTTTCTTCAATAAGCTTAACTTCATCATAATATTTTTTAGCTAGTTCATGATCTGAATACTCATGCATATTTGTTTTCACATTTAAAATTGCACCTTTAAGTCCTGCATATATCATCGTTATTCCAACACCAAAATCTGATGTTGCAGTTTTATTTGCATATAAAAATGTTGGTTCAGCTAGTTCTAATGATTTTAGAGCATATTTTGCAGTCTCTAAAGGAACATCAGTTGCATGAATTGTAGCACGATTTATTTGTTCAACTCTAAATTTCTTTTCTTCATCTGTTACTTTTGGTAGTCTAAATGCTTCCATAATTTGATTAAATGCATTAGTGTCCTTTTCAATTAATTCTAAAACATAAAGTTTAATTTCATCTAAACTTGAAATTCTACTCATATAATCTAATTTTATGTCTTCTGATAGTTCAATAAATTTCTTTTTAGGAATACTTAAATGACCAACCATTCTAATCAAACTAATACCTTGCGCAATTGCAAGTGCTGAAACACTTCCACCACCAGGTGTTGGTGTTTGTGAGTCTACTCTTTGTAGAAATTCATTTATACTTAATTCATATAGTTTCATATATTTCTCCCATCTAATTAAATTTAAGAATTAAATTTATTTTTTTGCGCTATAGACCCTATCACCATTAATATACACTTCACTAGTATGATTTATACCAAAATGATAAATCAAATAATCTAAATTAGGTGTATCAAAAATAACAAAGTTTGCACGTTTATTTATATCAATTGACCCTATTTCTTCTGCTAAATCAATTGCGGCTGCAGCATTAATAGTAGTTGCAGTAAGCACTTCCTTGGGTGTAAGTTTTGCTTTTATAGCAGCAACTTGCATTGCAAGTTGAATATTTTCACTTGGACTACTTCCAGGATTATAATCAGTTGCTATAGCAAGAGCACCATTACTTTCAATAAAATATCTTGCCTTAAAGAAATCTTTATTTAAATTAAAAGATGTCAGAGGTAACATAACAGCTATTACTTTTTCAGTTGCTAATCTTTTTAGATTATCTAAACTAGAAGCAAGTAGATGTTCAGCAGATATACATTTTAATTCACTAGCAAGTAGAGCACCATTTGTATCATGGATTTCATCAGCATGAATTTTTACACCAAGACCAATGGTTTTCGCATATTCCAAGATATCTTTTGATTCTTCCAAACTAAATACTCCTTCTTCACAAAAAACATCTACGAATTTTGCTAGATTTTCATATTTAACTTTTGTAATCATTTCTTTTACTAAGTGAATATATTCTTCTCTTTTATTTTTATACTCATTTGGAAGTGCATGAGCACCCATATAAGTACTTACAACAGTAATAGGATCTTTTTCATTCAATTTAGTAGCAACCTTCATTTGTTTTACTTCAGTGTCCATATCTAAGCCATAACCACTTTTTGCTTCTACAGCAGTAGTCCCAAATGAGAGCATAATATCTAAGCTCTTTTTTGCTTTTACGTATAACTCATCAAAACTTTGATATCTAGTTTTCTCTACAGTGCTTAAAATCCCCCCACCACTTTTTAGAATATCTAGATAATTTGCACCTTGTTGCTTTAGGGTAAACTCATGTTCCCTACTACCACCATGCACTAAGTGAGTATGACAATCTACTAAACCCGGTGTAACAGTTTTACCAGTACCATCAATTAGGATAGCATTCTTGTATTTTTTATAATTATTACCGCTACATATCTCTATAAATCTACCATCCTCAATAACTATATAGCCATTTTCTATTATCTCGATATTGTCCATTTCACTACCAAACCTCGGAAGGTTTGAACCTCTTAATGTGACTAATGAAGAGATACTATGTACTATTAACATTATTTTCCTCCTAATTTATATTTACTTTTAACTAATTCCTTTAATTTGTCATTATCAGAAAGATAAGGAAGTAAAATATTTGTTCCAGTATTTAACTCATTAAAGTTGTTTGCAGTCTCAATAGCATTAGCATTTCTTGCCCAAGAACGTCTAGCAACTCCGCTCATTACATCCCAAGGAATTGCAGTCTTTAAGATTTTATCAACTCTTGAGGAGCCATCTAATACCATTCCAAAACCACCATTTATGGATTTACCAATTCCAACACCACCACCATTATGTAGAGCAACATAAGTCATACCTCTTGTTGCATTACCTGCATAAACTAAAGTTGCAATGTCTGCCATAATATTAGAACCATCTTTTATATTTGATGTTTCTCTAAATGGTGAATCAGTGCCTCCAGTATCATGATGGTCCCTACCTAACATAATTGGTCCACATTTACCAACTCTTACTAATTCATTAAATTTAAGAGCAATATTAAGTCTTCCAATTGCATCTTGGTAAAGAATTCTTGCCTTAGTTCCTACAACTAATTTATTTGCTTTTGCATCTTTAATCCAGTTGTAGTTATCTAAATCTTGAAATCTTCTATTCTTATCAATAGTACTCATTGCAACTCTATCAGTAAGATCTAAATCTTCTTCTTTCCCACTTAAACAAACCCATCTAAATGGACCATAACCATAATCAAACAATACAGGACCCATTATATCTTCTACATAAGAAGGGTAAATAAATCCATCTATTGGATTATCTCCATTAAGACAAACTTCCTTAACTCCAGCATCATAAATTGCTTTAAGGAATGAATTCCCATAATCAAAGAAATATGTGTTTCTATTTACTAATTCTTTTATTACTTGAAAATGTCTTCTTAACGATATATCTACTAAGTTTTCAAACTTTGATTTATCATTTTTTAAAAGTTCAGTTCTTTCTGCAAATGAAATACCAGCTGGGCAATATCCTCCATCATATGCATTATGACAAGATGTTTGGTCACTTAACAAATCAATATGGATGTTGTTTACATATGCATATTCTAATAAATCAACTATATTTCCATAATAAGCAATTGAAGTAGCTTCTTTTTTATTTAAATATTCTTTTGCTCTATTAAATGTAGTTTTAGGAGCATTTTCTATATATTTAATCCAACCTTGGTTATATCTTGTTTGGATTCTTGAATAATCAACTTCTGCTATAACTCCAACTGCACCTGCAATCTCAGCAGCCTTACCTTGAGCTCCACTCATTCCTCCAAGACCACTAGATATAAATAACTTACCAGCTAAGTTTTCATCGTTTTTCAAACCAAGTTTCAGTCTTCCTGCATTAAGGATTGTGGAATAGGTACCATGAACAATTCCTTGTGGTCCAATATACATCCAACCACCTGCAGTCATTTGTCCATAGTTTGCAACACCTAGACTTGATGCACGGTTATAATTATCCAAATCATCATATAAACCCACCATTAGTCCATTAGTAATTAATACCCTAGATGATTCTTCACTACTCTTAAACAAACCTAAAGGATGTCCACTTGCAACAACCAAAGTTTGATCATTTTCCATTATCTCTAAATATTTTTTGATTAAATGATACTGCATCCAGTTTTGAACTACAGAACCTGTTTCACCATAAGTAACTAATTCATAAGGATATAGAGCAACATCAAAATCAAGATTATTATCAATCATAACTTGGATTGCTTTTGCTTCTAATATTATTCCCTTATATTCATCTATTGGTCTCCCATATATTCTTGTCTTTGGATAAAATCTATAACCATAAATTTTTCCACATGTTTGAAGTTCGTCTAAAAACTCTTCAGCTAACTCATCATGCCATTTTTTGGGGATATATCTAAGAGCATTTTTTAATGCTAAAAGAGTTTCTTCTTCAGTTAAATTAAGTGCTCTTTTTGGAGCTCGCCTAATACTTTTATCAAATTCTGGATAGCTTGGTAGAGTATCAAATATAGACTCAAGCGTAATATTATTCATTATAGCTTACCTACTTCCTTCTCTACAATTTCAATTAAATTACCATTTTTAATTATATCAATACATTCATTTATATATGGATACATTACTGCATCATCTTCAATAAATTTTAATTTTTCTCTTAAATATTTATAGGCAACACTAGTACCTTTACCTAGTACAAGATTTTTTCGAAAATCAATAGCTTGTAAACTTGCAAGAATTTCCATTGCAAGAACTTTTAAGGAATTGTTTAAAATATCTCTTGCACCTCTTGCAGATATAGTCCCCATAGAAACATGATCTTCTTGATTTCCACTTGAAGGAATTGAATCTACACTTGCAGGATGAGCAAGAACCTTGTTTTCTGAAACTAAACTAGCAGCAGAGTATTGAACAATCATAAAACCAGAATTAATTCCAGGATGCGCAACTAAAAATGCAGGTAGCCCTTCACTCAAAGCTGGATTTACTAATCTTTCTAATCTTCTTTCACTAATATTTGCAAACTCTGCAATCGCAAGTTTAAGAAAATCAAACCCTTGAGCCATAATTTCACCATGGAAATTACCCCCAGATATTACATCTTCTTCATTAAACACTAAAGGATTATCAGTAGCAGCATTCATTTCTAATTCCACTTTTTCAATTAAATAACTAATTGCATCTCTAGATGCTCCATGAACTTGCGAAGCACATCTTAAGGAATAGGCATCTTGGGTTCTTAACTGTCCTTGTGTTGTAATAAAGGTGCTATCTTGGATTATCTTTCTAACATTTTCTGCAACTTTAATTTGTCCTACTTGACCTCTAATCTTATGAACCCTTTCATCAAAAGCACATTTTATTCCTCTTAAGGCTTCTAAACTAAGAGATAATGCAATATCAGCTATTTTAGATAATCTAATACTATCATATAAAGTAAGAGCACCAACTGATGTCATCGCTTGTGTACCATTAATTAAAGATAAACCTTCTTTAGCTTCTAAATTCTTAATAGGCTCTATATTTGCTTTTTCCAAAGCAGCTTTACTTGGCATAATTATTCCTTCATACATAACTTCCCCAAGTCCTAAAATAGGAAGTGACATATGAGCAAGAGGTGCCAAATCACCACTAGCACCTAAAGATCCTTGCGATGGTACTATGGGTATAACATTTTTATTTAATAATTCAATTAACTTATTAACAACTTCGAGTCTGATTCCAGAATAACCTCTAGCAAGAGCATTAACTCTTAAAACCATCATCCCTCTAACTACTTCTTCATCAAAATTTTCACCAACTCCGCAAGCATGAGATTTAAGCAAGTTTTCTTGAAGTTTATGCAAATCTTTATTTTCAATTACTACTTCACTTAGTTTCCCAAAACCAGTATTTACACCATAAACTTTCTTAGACTGCAAAACTATACTTCTAATTCTTTTGTTTGCTTCGTTAATTTTTTGTTTTAAATCTTCACTTAAAACCACTTCTTCTTTAAATCTTGCTACTTTGATAAAATCTTCTAAAGTAAGATACTTATCTTTAAGTATAATTGCCATAAATTTCTCCTTCGTACCAATATTATATACATTAAATATATAATTTCATCTAGTTTATAATACTATAAATCCTATAGATTATCAAGATATAATATCATGTGGACTAAATGAAAAAAACTTGAAAAAATCAAGTTTTATATTTTTATAATATTTTACTTAAGAATTCCTTTAATCTAGGACTAACAGGATTATTAAATATTTCCAAAGGAGTACCCGTTTCAATAATCTTTCCTTCATCCATAAATATAATTCTGTCACTTATATCTTTTGCGAAAGCCATCTCATGAGTAACTATGATAGCACTCATCCCTGCTTGCACAATTTCTCTAATTAAATCTAATACTTCTTTAACCATTTCGGGATCAAGTGCACTAGTCGGTTCATCAAACAACATTAGTTCTGGTTTTAACGCAGTTGCTCTAATAATAGCTAATCTTTGTTTTTGCCCTCCACTTAAATCACTTGCTCTTGAATTTGCTTTATCAAATAATCCAATCTTTTTTAATAAATCAGAAGCAATATTATTAGCTTCCTCTTTAGAAATCTTTTTATTAATTGTAAGTGCTAATGTGATATTATCAATAACTGATAGATTATTGAATATATTAAAGTTTTGAAAAACCATTCCAACTTTTTGCCTATATGAATTTAATTCATTTTCGTTCAAGATAATTTTTTCATCAAAAATAAGATTGTTTTTATAACTTACTTTTCCAGAACTTGGCACCTCAAGTAAATTAATACTTCTAAGAAGAGTTGATTTACCACTTCCTGATGGACCAATTATTGAGACAACTTCACCTTGTTTTGTTTCTAAATCAATTCCTTTTAGAACTTCTAGATTTTCAAAACTTTTTCTTAAATCATTTATTTTAATCATACTGCATTTAATTTCCTTTCTAAAAACTTAATAAGTTTAGAAATTGAATATGTTAATACTAAATATATTACCCCAATAATTATATATGGTTCAAGCGAAAGATAAGTAAGTGTAGTTATTGTATTTTTCACTGTCATAAGTTCACCAATAAAAAAAACAGATGCTAAAGATGTCTCTTTTATAACAGCAACAAACTCATTTCCTAATGCAGGCAAAATATTTTTAATTGCTTGAGGAAGAATGATTTTTTTCATTGCTATGCTTTTTGATAAACCAAGACTTCTAGCTGCTTCCATTTGTCCCTTATCAACTGATGCTATCCCACTTCTTACAATTTCTGCAACATAAGCAGCAGAGTTTAAAATTAACGCAAGACATACAGCTACAAATTTCCCCAAAGATGATGATGTAAGTAAATAGATTACCCAAAGTTGTAGTAATAAAGGAATTCCCCTAAAGACTTCAATATAGATTGAAGAAATAATAGATAGAACTTTGTTGTTAGATATCTTCATAAGAGCTAAAATACTACCAAATATTGTTCCAAACAAAACTGTAATAATAGCTATTACGATTGTAACTAAAGCACCTTCTAAAAAGATTGGATAATACTTTATTAATATTTTTATGAGGTTTTCAAAAAACATTATAATAATCCTAACTCAATAGCTTTTATAGTTGCTTCTTCATCCCATATGGCATAAAGCCCCTCTGCAACAACTTTTTCAATTATTTCATTAATCTTTTCAATTAATAAAGTTTCATTCTTCTTTGCAATCACATACATTGCTGTTGACTCTTCATCAACCTCAAACACACCTTCCACAAACTCATACTTTTGGGGATGTTTTTCCATAATAATATTTGCAACCTTTTTAGATATAGAAATTCCACTAATGATTTTGCTATCAAGCGCAGTAATTCCATCAGGAATAGCAAGGAAGTTCTCTAGTTTCGCATTTTCTAATTGACTAACATAATCAGCTTGCATACTGCCTGCTTGGGCACCTATTTTTATATTTGTATTTAATTTTTCTTTAGTATTTAAATTTTCATAATTTTCTTTTAAAACTAAAACACCTTGTTTTCCTTCATTATAATAAGGAATACTTAATTCATAATTTTCAGCTCTTTCATCTTCATACGTATAACCACTAATTGCAAGATCAACAGTTCCAAGGGCAAGGCTTGCAAGAGTAGTATTAAAATCAGCAACTTCTAACTTTAGACTAACACCTAATTCCTTTGCAATATATTTCATAAGTTCAATATCAGCTCCAATATATTTATCATCTCCAGTTTTGGATGGATCAATAAATTCAAAAGGTGCATAATCTGGTGAAGTTATAATTACTAATTTACCTTTTTCTAAAACTTTCTCAAGTCTTGTATTCTCTTTTGAACAAGCAACTAAACTAAAAACCAATATAACTAATAATCCAAGAATAATTTTTTTCATTTTTATTTCCTCCTAATATAAAAAAATCTCATCTTAAAAAAGATGAGACGAAATTTTTCCGCGGTACCACTCAAATTGTCATAAATATATTTATGACCACTCTAATCCATTAACGCTAGATTCACGTTTGTTCTACTATTATTTCGAATCAAAATCTCCCAAGTGCGCTTCAAACTTAATATTTCACTAGACTCTCACCATCTCTAATTCGCTTTAAAAATTAATTAAGTTTTACTCTCTTGTTCTTTGACTTATTAAAAATAAAAACCCAAAATTATTTGGGCTAAACATTCGATCCTATACTCAAGGTAAAATTTTTACCTATCTTGTTTAGCTGTAATTAGCCTTCATAAAATTAAGATATAAATATTATATACTAAATCAAAAATAATTCAAGTGGAAAATATTATGTAAACGTTATTTGTTTTTTAAGTTTTTTAGTGGTATAATATGCATAAATTATTATGTAAAATTATCAGATATTGAGGGAAAAAAGAGGTTAAAAATGAATTATATTTGTTTTGATATTGGTGGAACTAAAATTAAGTATGGCTTGTTAGATGATAACTATAATATATTAGAAAAAAACGATGTAGATACAAATGCAAAACAAGGTGGGGAATCTGTAATTGCGAAAGTTATTGATATAATAAATGATTACAAACTTAAACACAAACTTAAAGGTGTTGCAATTTCAACTGCAGGTGTAGTTGATCATATTAATGGTAGTATAATTTATGCTAATGATATTATGCCAGGTTATACTGGTTTAAAGATAGTCGATTTAATAAATGAAAAGACTAATCTACCAGCAAGTGTAGAAAATGATGTTAACTGTTTTGCTTTAAGCCATATTTTATATAATAATGATGATTATTTAATGGTAGCAATCGGGACAGGAATTGGTGGATCAATTGTAATAAATAAAAAAATTTATCATGGGATCTCAAATTCTGCTGGTGAATTTGGAACTATGTTAATAAATGGCACCAAATATGAAAACCTTGCATCCGTATCTTCTTTAGTAAGGACAGCTAAAAAAATAGGTTTAGATGTTAATAGTGGCTTAGAAGTATTTAAACTTTTCGATGAAGGTAATAGTTATGCAATTAGTGCAGTTAATTATTTTTACAAAAATCTGGCAATTGGTTTAGTTAATATCGGACAAATTTTTAATTTTTCTAAAATTATTCTTGGAGGAGGAATTACAAATCGTAAAACTTTTCTAGATGAATTAATGCTAGAAATTGATAAATATAAAGACCCAGCTTATTTTAAAACTAAAGTTGAGATATCACCTAATACTAATGATGGGGGAATGATTGGGGCTTTAGTTAATTTCAAAAGTAAATATGTATAAATTAAAAGGAGCTTTTGCTCCTTTCAGGTTGTTGACAAAGTCAGCAGCCTTTTTTGTTTCTATCATGGAATTATATTAACTATTGACTTTTTATAACATTTATAGTATAATTTAACTATA
>Ga0265293_10000924_pt1 | contig 67619 bp, 51 predicted proteins | sample Munlanlewell138R_FD_192505 | JGI IMG/M metagenome (GOLD analysis project Ga0265293, IMG submission 192505) | Leachate microbial communities from a municipal landfill in Southern Ontario, Canada - Leachate well 138R | ecosystem: Engineered > Solid waste > Landfill > Unclassified | place: Canada... | reverse complement strand
AATCCCTTTGATTGCTTCTAGGGCTACCTCAGCCTTGAAGGCTGAACTGAATTTTCGACGATGTTTTTTCATAGGACGTAAAATTAATAAAGTTAATTTATCTGTCCAGTTTTTCTAGACCAGCTCAGAAATCCCCGCTCCAAATCATTTGGCAGGTTTATTCTCAGGAGGAGGAGTTAATACAATGTTCAATAGTAATATGCTATCAAATTCAGATTTTTTTACTGGAGCATTTCCTTCTGAATATGGGAACGCCCTTTCTGGAGTTTTTGATATCAACTTAAGAACGGGAAACAATACAAAGAGAGAGTATGTAATTCAACTAGGTTCGTATGGAGTTGATTTTGGAGCAGAAGGTCCGTTTACCAAGGGAAAGAAGGCTTCCTATTTATTTAATTACCGGTATTCAACGTATGGTTTATTACAAGACCTGCTTCCTCAGGTTACAGGATTACCCTCATACTCAGATTTGTCTTTAAAATTAAACTTTCCTACGAAAAATGCAGGAGTGTTTTCTTTCTGGAGTATTAATGGGATGGGCAGCATACACTATGTAAATGAAAAAGATACTTCAAAATGGGAGACAAACTATGATAGCTACGATTATGATATTCACTACAATTTAACCGCCTCAGGACTTAATCACAGAACGACAATTGGAAACAGCTCATATCTTTTCTCATCTGTTTCATTTTCTGCTACAGAGTATATAAATAGAAACACCTATTTTAAACCTGATCTAAAAGAAATACCTGTTTCTGACCAAAATGAGGTTGATTACAAATACAGTTTTTCAAGCTTTTTGAACCATAAATTCAATAACAGACATACAAACAAAACGGGATTAATAGTCAATAGAATACAGTATAAATACGATGTTGCAGCGAATACGGATGTTGCTGATAATGATAGGTTAGATTTTTTTGTCAAAAGCAGTGATTTCGCTTATCATTATCAGTTTTATTCCCAATCAAAAATTAAACTGACCAAGAATATTGACATAAATTCCGGATTGCATTTCTTGTTGTTAACTACAAATAACGAAGTTAATATAGAACCCAGAATTGGCATTAATTTGCAACTTACAGAAAAAAACAGGTTCAGTTTTGCTTATGGCAAACACAGTAAGATAGAGCCTTTGAGAATTTATCTAATGGAAATAAAGACTGACTCCGGTTTTGAAATATTAAATAAGAATCTGAATCTTACCAAAGCACATCATTTTATCCTTGGATATGATTGGAAAATAACGCAGGATTTACATTTGAGATTCGAACCATACTATCAGAAATTATTTGATGTTCCTGTAATCCAGGATAGTTCTTTCTCAATGATAAATTATGATAACGAAATGTATTTTTCATCTCAACTATTCAGTAAGGGAAAAGGTACAAATATTGGTATTGATATTACTTTGGAACGTTTTATGAAAAATGGCTATTATTATCTGTTGACAACTTCGTTGTTTGATTCAAAATATATAGGTGGTGATGGAGTTGAAAGAAACACAAGATACAATCAAAATCTTGTACTCAATATACTGGGAGGTAAAGAATGGCAAACTAAAAAAAATAATACGTTTAGTTTAAATGGGAAATTTACTATATTGGGGGGTAGAAGATATGCACCTATTGATGTTGAAAAATCAATTAGCAGCCAATTTGTTGTTTATGATAATTCAAGGGTTTTTGAAGTACAAGCACCTACAAACTATTATGTTGATATTTCAATGAACTATACTATTAATAAATCAAAATGGTCTCATTCCATTATTCTTCAAATCAAAAACCTGCTTTTGCAAAAAGAGCTTTTAGGTCACGCATATAATTTCAGATCCAATTCTATTGAACCCTATGAACTAACAATTATGTTTCCGTATATTAGCTACAAAATATTTTTCTAAGGACTGAACAAAAACAAAACCGTCATACAAAAACTTTGGTTCTACTCCAAATGTCGTGAAAAGGTTTAATTTTGGGAGATGGATTTTATGAAAGATTTCTTCAAATTGCTATTCGGTTCTGGTGATCAATGGGTTGTATCCAATATCGAAAGCAATCATAAGACTAGATATTTTGGTTTATTTGAGATCATTATAGTAGTATTATGTGTGAACACTTACCAAAGATTTGGTGTCATACCTTGCGATAACCTAAAGTAGAAATAAAGTGATTTATTGATTATGAACAAAACATTATTATTTGGACTATTAATAATTTTTACAAATTGTAAGATATTAATTGCGCAAACAGTTGATTTATCTTCTGTTGATGAATTTTTTAAAGTAACATCCATATTAAAAGCTGGAAAATCAGTTACAAATGAGCAATGGGATAGTTTTGACAATTCAGCCGCATACAGGAAATATGCTTTAAGAGAAAACCAGACTTTCATTGAAATTATTAAATCCTCATTAAATATTGCTTATGGAAAAGATTCAATAAATGAAAGGAATAATATTTTGAATATTACAAAAGAAGAAATGATTAAAAACACCACTATGTTGTTGAAAAAACGCATTTTAATCAATTATATAGAAGTAGATAATCATTATGACTCAATTCTGATATTCAGACAAACATTTGATTTTAATGCTCTGATTGAAAACGCAAAACAAAGATTAAGTTCTTTTATCGGGATGCAAATAGATTCAACAACTAAACTTAAGCCTATATATTTCTTTTTTGTTGATGCAGATGGCGGAGCTAAAGATGATGGATTATATATTGACTTTAATTTATTTTTTAAACAAACTGATAAACAACGGATTAATTTTCTGGCTCATGAATTTTTTCATGATTTCAGGGAAAAATTTGAAAATCATGACTTTAACTACAAATGTGATTTATATTATATACTTGATATGATCCAAAATGAAGGTATTGCAGACATGATAGATAAATCGGAAGGATATAAAAAGTATTTTTCTGATGTAGGTGAATCCGATGAAATGGTGGAAATATGGGTGAATTTATATAATCAGGCTCCATCAGATTTAGAAAAACTACAAAATGAAATTGTAAAATATGCCAGAAAGGAAATATCTGAAACTGAAATGATTGATGAACTTATAGAAATTGTTAAGTTTAACGGTCATCATATAGGATTTTATATGGCAAACCAAATTTTGGATGCCGGATACGAAAGTGAAATGCTGGATACTTTCTATAACCCATATTGGTTTTATGTTCTTTACAATAAGTCTGCTAAACTGTTGAATCTTTTTCAGTTGAGTGATGAATTTATGGATTATCTAAGGAGCATAACAAAAGGATACTACCACTAATGAACTATAATATACATCAAAAATATAGGTCATTGCCTACCTTAGCATAGTCTGTATCAGAACCATTGATGTAAATACTTTCTTTTAAATTAATTCAAGGCCGGATTCTCTTATTCGTTACCTGAAATGAACCAGTTCTGATGCTTCCCAAGGAACACAGGGTATAAAAGCTCTCTCGGCACAAAAGTATTGGGAGTAATTGTTTTCACTCCTCTGTTCCAATGCACTCTCATCCGATATATTACGGATAGGTTTAAGCAGCAATAGACCAACCATCAACCGGATGGGTTTGGCAGGACGACTTTTATCCTGATAATACAAAGGCAAGAATGCTTGTTCAAAGATATTCCAATCTGCTTTGTTTGCTAAAGTGAACAAGGGAGGTTTGTGATTAAGTCTCTTGGAGCTACGCTGAAAAATCCGGTGGAAGCGTTGAGGTATGAATGAGCAATTGACAGTTGATAATGGACAGTTGATAATGGACAAGATTTATTAGTAATGCGATGCCCTGAGCTTGAGGTCCCTGAGCCTGTCGAAGGGCCGAAAGGTACAATTTGCTGGCATACGGTCTTCTGCGCTTTGCTTTAGTTAGTGAAAGATGCTTGAAGATACACAACAAAGGTCGTACTCCCCTGTCTGGAGTTAACTTCGATTTTTCCGCCGTGGTTTCGGATGATCTGTCGTGTAAGGCTTAGGCCTATACCGGATCCGTTCTTACGGGTTGAGAAGAATGGCACAAAGATTTGGTCTATAATTTCGGCAGGAATACCGTGTCCGTTGTCGGTGATCAACACACGGCAATACCCATCTACTCCCGAAACTGCTTGTACTGAGATACAGGCATCCGATACTGATTCAACGGCTTGCATGGCATTTTTGATCAGGTTGATAAGTGCCTGCGACAACTGCACCTCATCGCCTTCAATGCAAAGCTCAGGCTCTATCTGCAAAATGAAATCGATGGGATTCGTCTGAGCTTCAGCCTTTAGTAACGATATCAGCTTCTCTATAAAAGTGTGAAGCATAATAGGTTTGATGACAGGTTTTGATAGCTTAGTAAGTGTGCGGTAGGACTCCACAAAACGGATTAGTCCTGTTCCTCTTTCCCGAATGACATCAAGTCCTTTTATGGTATTTTTTGTTCTGTTTACGTCAGCTTTGTTTTGTTCGTCAGTATAATAGCTCAACAGGGTTTCGCTCAACGAAGTGATGGGTGCAATGGAGTTCATTATTTCATGTGTCAGCACCCGGATGATTTTTTGCCATGACTCTATCTCGATCGCATCCATTTCGTTGCTGATATCATGTATGGATATGATGCGAAGCCTTTCTCCATGTCTTTGGAAGCTAGTGGCATGCAGCGATAGGTTACGTGTGATCGGGCCGGTATGCAGTTTCACGAACTGTTGTGGGCTTTGCTCTTTTAGCAGGTAGACAGCTTGATACAGGGTTGGGTCCACACGTTTAAGTTGTTCGATATGTGTCAGCGACTGATAGTTGAGCAATATTTTGGCCGGTGAGTTGGCTTGAAGTATTCTGCCGTTCTCCGCAAGCACTATGATCCCTGTTGCAACCTGCTCTAATAGAAGGCCATAAAACTGTTCCTGTTCATGGTTTCTAAGCTTCACATCCTGTATCAGTTGATTCATGCGGTTTAGTCCCTGATTGAGTTCTTTGGTGGGCTTATGCCTGATATTTTCGGGAAAATAGAGGGTAGAGTCTTCATTTTCAACCGCATTAAAAAAATAAGTTACTTTCTCGTGCAATTGTCTGAACAGTTTAAAAATCCTGTATGAAATCCAGACTATTCCTAAGGCCGGGATAATGGCATACCATGAAAGCGAAATCAGATGATACGCCATCCATGCTGTGAAGGCAGCCAACAGCAGTATATTAAATGTCAAACGGAGGGTTGGATTTCGGGAAGCCATATTCTTTGTTCTGAGATGTCAATGAGGTAGGTATGAGCTTATTATCTTAAAGCCCGTATTTCTTAATTTTATTATAGAGGGTTTGCCGTGTGATACCTAATTGCGAAGCTACTGCACTCATATTTCCACTGTTTTGTCGTATGCTGGCTTCTATCATTTGCTGTTCCATTTCTTCAAGTGTTTGTATCCGGCTTGTTGTTTTCTGTCGTGTTCCTGAAAACAGAAAGTGATCGGGAGCAAGAGTGTTTCCCTCGCTCAGTATGACCGCTTTCTCAATCGAATGTTGTAATTCACGCACGTTCCCCGGCCAGTCGTATCGGGTCATCTTATCCAACAATGCATGACTAAATCTCAGGCCTTGTTTTTTGTATTTTGCGGTATAGATTTCCAAGAAGAAAGCAGCTAACAGTGGGATATCTTCTATTCGTTCGCGTAGCGGCGGAATTTCAATCTGAATGGTATTGATCCTGTAAAGCAGGTCTTCTCTGAATTTTCCTTCGTTGACCATTGCTTGTATATTACTGTTGGTAGCGCATATGAGGCGGATATCTACCGGTGTTTTTTTATTGGAACCCACCCTAACCACCTCACGGTTTTGCAAGACTACCAGTAGTTTAGCCTGAAGTGGCAGAGAGATATTTGCGATCTCATCCAAAAACAAGGTACTTCCTTTTGCAAGCTCAAACTTACCTGCGCGGTCTTCACGGGCATCGGTAAAAGCACCCTTCACATGTCCAAACAGCTCACTCTCAAAAAGAGTCTCCGATAATGAGCCTATATCCACGTTCACCATCACCTCATTGCTTCGCAACGATTGCAGGTGTATTTCCCGTGCAATAACCTCTTTTCCTGTACCGTTCTCGCCTGTCAATAACACATTGGCATCGGTTTTAGCTACCTTGTCCACCAAATCGAGCACCTCTCTGAATCGCTGCGACTGCCCAATAATTATAGGACGCTCTTTTTTTACAGCAGCTTTCAGGTTTTGCTCCCTTTCTTTGAGGGTTTTCACTTCACGTCTCGAGTTTCGTAGTTGTACGGCTGCATTGATGGTAGCTAAGAGTTTGCTGTTATCCCAGGGCTTCAGCACAAAATCTACCGCACCTTCCCTGATCGCACGTACAGCTAATTCCACATCACCATAAGCTGTGATCATGATAACCGAGCTGCTAGTATCATATTCCAGGATACGCTTCAGCCAGTACAGCCCCTCGTTACCGGTGGTGATGCCTGCCGAATAATTCATATCTAATAAGATGGCATCAAACCGCTTGGTCTCCAATAAAAAAGGGATCTGGTTAGGATTGGAAGAGGTGAGCACTTCATTGCACAATGGGTGTAACAGAAGCTCTAACGCACTGAGTATGCTTTTGTTATCGTCAATGATCAATATGTTGCTGTTTTTCATCCGAAAGCAAAATTATCATTATTGCAAAGCTAATCTTTAATGTTGGCTTTGCAAAGATTAAACATTGCTATATATGATATGATGATAGGATTCATCGTCTACGGTAATTCCTCTTAATGTTCTGTTAATATTACTAAGTAACGTGTAGCATGAAGCGCTGAAGTTGTTTTTTTTAGAAATTCAAGATTGCTTAAAGATCGTATTGTTACCTATTTAGATATCAGCTTAAAATACTCATTTGACCTTTTATTCGTAGAAAAAATCCTTGTGTATGCATTTTATGCGGTGAAAGATTTAATCCATACAGCAAGTTAATATGTTTTAAAACAATACTTTAGTCTTTTTTATTTATTTTTTTTGCCTTTATGACAACAAAGCTTCCCTTACCAAATCCTTTGATAGCCGGTTGAATCTCCTTTATTCCATGGATTTTACCAAAAACAGTCTGGTTGGTTTCTGTTACCATAAAGCCGCTCTGATGAACGATTTCATAGACTTCCTCCGTACTATAAAAACATGCATCTTTATAAAATACGTTTTCTTCTTTAAACTGAAGATATTCTTGACCTATCGGACTGTTTTTATCCACAAAACCGAGTAGGATAAAGCCATTTGGTTTTAAGACTCTAAAGGCTTCTTCAAAAGTCAGATAGATGTCATCTACAAAACAAATCGTAGTAATCATTATTATCCCGCTAAGGGATGAATTGGGGTAGGGAAGTTTTTCGGCTATGCCTTTTTGAACTTTAAGGCCTCTATCCTTGGCTTTTTTCAACATGACATCCGAGGGATCTATACCTTCCCTGATACCAAGAGGAACGGCAAACATTCCACTACCAATGCCAATCTCGACTACATTTTTTGTATGCGGCAGGAGGTTTTTAATGGCCAGTAATTCCGACTGAAAAGCATAAGGATTTACTTCGAACCATTGATCATACTCGACTGCATATTTTTGAAAAGCTTCTATTTTCGGACTCATTGTTCTATCAGATTATGTGAAATGATGCTTAACGGAGAATACATGGTTATTTATGTTTGAGTTCGTAAAATACACCTCTTTGCAGTGTTCTTGTTGTAATTTTTTGTTCCGCTTCCAAAGTCCCAAGGTACTTATTGATTTCATTGATATGAATACCCAGAATTTGTTGTAAATCCTCCAGGGTACAGGGCCTTCGTGAGATCGTTTCCAAAATAGCTGATTCAATATCCTTACGGTATGATTCTATGGTTGTTCGATCTGGCTGACTGATAATGATTTCGGCATTAGGCAAATCCCAAAAGTGGATAATATTTTGTAGCTCTTGTAATGAAAGAGGAATCAATCCTTCTACAGTCCCGGGCCTGTCTAGTGTATTCAACTGAATACTGTCAGGCTTGATTTGCAAGATAGCTTCCTTTAGGTTGGTTACCTCTTCCACTGAATCGTTATATCCCTTTAAAAATAATATCTCCAGCCAGATCTTGCCCTTATATTCTTTTCGTAGATCAACAAGACCCTGGATATATTGATCTATTGAAAGCTGATGATGAGGTCGATTTATTTTTTGAAACGCTTTCTGGCTCACCGCATCTAACGAAGGCATAATGATGTCGGTATCCGATATTTCTTCTCGCAACTTTTTATTGAATAAAAGTGTGCCATTTGTTAAAAGGGCCGTCTTTATATTCGGGTAATTGAATTTAATGAATTTCAACACATCACCTATCCGGCTATTGAGCGTAGGCTCGCCAGAACCTGAAAAAGTGATAAAATCCAATTTTGGAGAGCTGTTCATAAAATGCTTTAGCTCATTTATCACTTTCTCATATATTACATATTCCATCCTGTCGGTGGTTAATTTTGTGGTTTTCCCTACCTCACAATACACGCAATCCAATGAGCAAACCTTTTTGGGAACTAAATCTATACCTAACGACATTCCTAGCCTGCGTGAAGGTACCGGTCCGAAGAGATATTTATACATTTTTCTTTATTTGAGGATTCATTTCGGATAATTCGTGATGTTTACAGTTTTTCCCGGATTTTATTTCTTTTTTCAACTAATAATTCTTCTCGTATCATAGTATGTCCGCATTCAGGGCATTTTGAATCCGTGCATTTCATCCCTGTTTTATGCGGTACTTTTGTGTTACATTTTGCACATATACAAAAACCACCCGGACCATAGACACCTCCTTTGTTTCTACCATGCCCACCTTTTAGACCAAGTCCTTCTCCACTTTCTTGGATAATCCTTTTTTTAGGTACGGAATCATGGGTTTGAAATTTCATAGGTGTTATTTTTTTAGAAATCATATTTATATTTTGGAAATAATTGGAATGACTCTTTTCCGACTATGTTCAGCCAGTTTTTTGATATGGTTCAAGGTATCGGCGGAGACAGGAATTTGAATGGTTTTGGATAGGAAGTCTCCTTTTTTAATCCTTTCGATCGCCATAAACAATTTGAAAGGATTTTTTTCGCTGTAAGAACGAATCAGATTATCAGCCAGCAGCTCTAATTCTGCTATTTTTTCTTTTTTGGCCGTAGTGCTTACTGCAAATAGATAACTCAATTCCTTGTTTTGTCTGATGGTTTGTTTTATGGTATCAAACACCTGATCTCCATAGGTCGGTGAGAAAAGCAAGATATTCAAGGCAGAAACAAAGAGGAGTATTCCCGGATTTTGTTTAGGCAACTGATTGTTAGTCAAATCAATTATTTGCCCCCATACCTCGGGTTTCACCAGGTTGGCATGAAAAAGCTGCGGACTTATCTGCTCCACTCCCTCTATTTCTGTTTTGAGCTGAACAAAAACAATGTTTTTTTCGTAGTCCTTGAGGTTGATGCCGGTAAGGTTTTTTGCACTTTCTGTAACAAACTCTGTATTTGGGTATTGCAATGATATGAGTATGACGCTACCTCCGTTTTTCAACCAGGAAGACATCATATATTCACCTATCAGTGGTTTGCCTGAACCACCAGGCCCGGTGATGACTGTGGAAGTTTTCAAAGGTAAACCGTCAGGGAGGAGCTCATCAAACCAGTCAACGTGTATCTTAATAGAATCCATGCTATTATATTTTTAACTTTTATAAGTGTTGTGTATATATCGAATGATGCTTTGTTTAAGAAGATCGTTGTCGGGGAGTAGCTTCACCTTTTTTACCATTCGTAAAACAGGTTCGTAGCGATTATGCTGAAGCTCTTTCTGAACCTGGAGAGCCGAAATGCCATTATTATTCATGCTCAGATAGGCAATAACTAAAAACCAATACCTTAAAGGTAAGTTGCTGTTTTCCATCACCGTCCCTTTTTTTAATGAAGTTCTGTGAGTACATTTCTTGCATTCAAACTTCTTTTTATCCTTTTTCCAGTAATGCGTATGGTTATCGCATTTTGGGCAAATGATTCCCGATTCTTCCTTAAGGCGTCTTATGAATTGAATGCAAAAATCTTCGTCACAGAAAACCTGAGCATAATCTTCAAATGTTTTCATGGGACAAAGATAACAAAATTAGGTCTGATAGCGGATAATACAAATACAGTATTTTGAGGGAAGAGAAAAGAAAAAGGGTATGATTTAAACTATATGCTATTTTTTTGACAGCATTAGGTGTCCAACGCCCTCAAAAAAGGCGTTTCATCTGGCTATTCTGAAATGGTTGACTTAGAAAAGATAATTCAGCCCAATATATAATCCGCCATCCCCGTCGCGTTTATCCATAGGCTGTCCATAATCTATGGCTACAATAAAGTTTTCGTTCATCACTACACGAAGTCCTCCGCCTAATGTAGTATGCAGCTTTTCGACTTCAGTAAGGAAGTACTCGTTTTTATTGATATCTGCCGGCACTCCGCTTAGGTCCAGATCAAGCTTTTTGATCACTTGACCGCCATCTAAAAATGCATTCAGTCCGAGATAGATATTTTGGTTAAAGACGACGGTATGTAGGAATTTCCATCTAAACTCTAAGTTTCCAAAAGCAAATGCATCGCCGACCACTCGGTTACGCATCATGCCACGTATGGTTTTCGATCCGCCTAAACCATCAGTGTTTGACGAGTTGCTGAACGAATTGATCATATATGGCTGCATAAAAAAAGGTACTTTTCCGCCAAGGGTAGACTGATAGTTCAGTCTATACACAAGAGATAAGGTGTTGGGTACCAAGGTGAAATACTGGCGGTGAGTAACTGATATTTTAGAAAAGCCTAAATCGCCATTACCCAAAAATCCGGGAGCTGTAAACACCACTATCTCACTCCACATCCCTTTCATAGGATTAGGTTCAAAATCACGTGTATCATATACGATTCCTATTTTGATATTATTAGACCATCCTCCATCTTTTTCTTTCTGGTCGATGATGCCCCATTTTACGTACAGATCGTACAATCCATCTACTTCGGGTAGTTTATCTTTATCATCCTTGCCTTTATTCAGGTTTTCGATGTCAACAGGAGCCACATCATTCTTTATCAATGCAAACCCGGCTACCCATCGTAAAGGAGTTCCCGGTATCTTCCCCTGAAAATCGGTCATAAAGCGAATCATCTTACGCTCGTGTCTGTAAAACATGCGCGACACATAATTCGGATCGGTATCATCGCTCCATGCGTTATTGAAGACAGCATCATAACCGTTGAAACCATAAAAGTCTAATGCTTTCTCGGTCAGCAGACTCAGGTCGGAAGTGATACGAATCTTTGGGATAAGGTATTCCGAATCGTAGAAAAACCGGTTGATACCACTTCCTTTGGTATAACGTGATACCTCGGCATATAACGAATGCATGTATTTGGGATAGCTTGACCCATCGCCGTAATAATACAGGTTGATCAAACCACCATATTGAAAACCAAGATCGGTATTATACGATATGGCCGGCAGAGCACCGAAATTCCAACCCGTTTTTATCTTTTTTTTCGATGAGCCGTTTTCTGTCGACTCTGATTCGTCTGACTGGGCTAAGCCCTGACTGCTGATGAAAAGCAGTGATAACAAGGCTATGAGAATGTGTTTCATATTCATGTCTTTTGTTTTTGGTGAACAAATATAGGCTTATCTACGAATAAACAAATATAGTCGGTAACAAAATTGAGAGAGCAAATAGATCCGGCTTCTTTTTCCATGCATTAGTTCTATTTGTATTGACTTACCACGCCTGACTATTTACCCTTTGATACTGATAGACGAACATGGGTTTTACCGCTGGTTATGTGAAATATAAATCTTGTACATTTGCAAAATCTTATGGTAAAAATCGAAATGTCATGGCTATTTTAGGTGCCATTATAAAAAAGGCTTATGAGTTGAGAAATATGCCTGTTGAACTAAAAAGTCAACGTCTTAGGCCATTAGCAGCTCAAAAAAACCAGTTAAAGGCTCTTTTGCGTAAGGCTCAGTTTACTGCCTTTGGCGAGTATTACGATTTTGAGGCTATCCTTGAAAGTGATGACCCTATAAAGGCTTTCAGAGATAAGGTACCTGTGTTTGATTACAACAGCATGTACAAACAGTGGTGGTATAGGGCATTAAATGGTGAGGCTTATGTGAGCTGGCCTGGCAGGGTAAAGTATTTTGCGCTGAGCTCGGGCACATCCGAAGCATCAAGCAAGCATATACCCATCACGCAGGATATGCTTAACTCTATAAAACGAGCCAGCATACGGCAATTGGTTTCTGCTTCAAAATATCGTTTTCCGGTGCAGTTTTACGAAAAAGGTATGCTGATGTTGGGCGGCAGCACCCATTTGCAATATAACGGAACCTATTTCGCCGGTGATCTGTCAGGTATTACAGCCGCCAATATCCCGTTTTGGTTTCAACATTTTTATAAACCCGGTCGTCGTATCTCCAAGACTACCGACTGGGCTACCAAGCTCAACGATATCATACGCAAAGCACCTGACTGGGATATAGGTGTTATAGTAGGAGTGCCTGCCTGGGTGCAAATACTGTTAGAACGTATCATAGCCGAGTACAAGGTGTCAACCATACATGATATATGGCCAAACCTGACGGTATATGTACATAGCGGAGTGTCGTTTGCACCTTATGAAAAAAGTTTTGAGAAGCTGTTCAGTAAACCGGTAGTCTATTCCGAGAGCTATTTAGCTTCAGAAGGGTATATTGCCTATCAAACCCGTTTGGACAAACGCATCATGCAGCTGATAGTTGACAATGGGATTTATTATGAGTTCATCCCATTGACTAATCGTAATTTTGATGATGAGGGCAACTTATTGGATAGTCCAGAAACACTTGCATTGAGTGAGGTAGAGCCACAGGTTGAATATGCCCTGCTTCTTTCAACCAATGCCGGTGCCTGGCGTTATTTAGTGGGCGATACCATCAAGTTTACTGATGTTAAAGCGTGTGAGATCATCATTACAGGTCGTACCAAACATTTTTTAAGCATTTGTGGCGAACATCTTTCGGTAGAAAACATGACCCGGGCTGTAGAGCTGCTACAGGATGAGTTTAACGTGTCTGTACATGAGTTTACTGTATCAGGCTTTCGCTATGGCGATCGGTTTGCCCACCGCTGGTATCTGGGTACAAACGATTTGTTGGATGCCAACCTGGCTGCACAGAAAATAGATGAATACCTCAAGCAACTGAACGATGATTATATGGTAGAACGCCTTGAAGCTATTTCGGATGTGTTTGTAGAAATAATTCCCAGCCGTGTGTTTTACGATTATATGAAAAAATTAGGAAAAGAAGGTAGTGCCAATAAGTTTCCCCGTGTGTTGAAAGGTCAGCGGTACGAAGACTGGAAAGCATGGCTACGGGAAACAGAGAACATCACTCATTTATAAACTGCCTGCTGCACTATGGGGAATATTATTTTTCAAGGCATGCTTCTTGGGCTTACGCTTGCTACCTTTTTTGGTTTTGGGCCGGCCTTTTTTGCATTGGTTCAAACCAGTATCCATAGAGGGTTCGTGCCGGCTATATGGTTAGCTATAGGTGTTTTTTTGAACGACCTTTTTATGGTAGTACTCTGTTTGATGGGTGCTGTACAGATCATCACCGAGCCAAGTAATTATTTTTGGTTTGGGCTTACCAGCGGCTGCATACTGATCATTTTCGGATTGGTGACCTTTCATCGTAAAGTAGTCATAGAAGTTCCATCGCCTAATGAGTTACCCATAAAGGTACAAGGTCCTGCATGGTTTGTATATATTGCCAAAGGATTTTTCATGAATATCGTTAACCCGTTTATCTGGATTTTTTGGGTAGGGGTAGTGGTAGGTATCTCGGCCCGATTTGGGGGCGATCAAAAAGATCTGAGCTATTTTTTTGGAGCCACCCTTGCCATGGTATTGATGAGCGATATTGCAAAAGCATATCTGGCATATAATATCAAACGCTTTTTAACAGCCCGTACTATCGGCTTTTTTAATAAATTTGCTGGAATGGGGCTTATTGGTTTTGGAACATTCTTGATTGGAAAGGTGATTGTTGAAGCAGTTTTTTTGTGAAGCAATGATCTTTTGATTTGTAGCTTAGGATATAAACAACTAATTTTGCCGCCGGTTTTAACGAAAAAAATTGCATTACATCATGCCTGAGCCATTTGTGAGTATTTTTTCAGGGAGGGCAACAGAATATCTGGCTCGAAAAATAGCAGTCAGCTATGGGTCTGAATTAGGTAAGATCACTATTACCGATTTTTCGGATGGTGAGTTTCAGCCTTCTTTTGAAGAAAATATCAGAGGCAGGGATGTGTTTCTTGTGCAATCTACTTTTGCTCCTGCTGATAATTTTTTTGAGCTGTTGTTGATGGCTGATGCCGCCCGACGTGCCTCCGCAAGGAAGATAACCGCTGTGATTCCCTATTTCGGGTTTGCCCGTCAAGACCGCAAAGACAAACCCCGTGTAGCTATAGCTGCTAAGCTGATTGCCAATCTATTGATGACAGCTGGCATAACGCGTATCATCACCATTGACCTGCACGCCGATCAGATACAAGGCTTTTTTGATGTCCCGGTTGACCATCTTTATGCGTCCAATATCTTTGTACCCTATATACGCAGCCTGAACTTATCCAATTTAACTATGGCTTCACCCGATACAGGTGGTACAAGAAGGGCTGCATCTTATGCCAAGATGTTGGATACAGGCTTTGTGATATGCTATAAACAACGGGCTAAACCCAATGTGGTTGAAGAGATAGAACTGATAGGCGATGTCAATGGCAGAGATGTCATACTAATTGACGACATCATCGATACCGGTGGATCAATCACCAAGGCAGGTGAGCTGATCATGGAAAGAGGAGCTTCGAGTGTGCGTGCGTTTTGTACCCATCCCATATTCTCGGGCAATGCCCTTGAAAACATTGAAAAATCTCCTTTTGTAGAAGTGGTGGTTACAGATACTATCCCGTTGAAACATAAATCCGATAAGATAAAAGTATTGTCAACGGCTGATCTTCTGGCAGAGGTTATTCGACGTGTCGAAAACTGTGAGTCGATCAGCTCCTTGTTCAAAATAGGTAAATAATTAATTAATTGTAATATGAAAACTGTATCATTGAGCGGTTCCCTTAGAGGGAACGTAGGGAAAAAAGATGCAAAAAGTCTTCGTATGGAAGATAAGGTGCCATGTGTGCTATACGGAGGTACCGAGCAAATTCATTTTGCACTGCATAAAAACGCATTTAAATCCCTGTTGTTTACACCCGAGACCTTCGTTATTGAGATCAATTTAGATGGAAAGGTGTATAAATCCATACTGAAGGATGTTCAGTATCATCCTGTAGGCGATAATGTATTGCATGCCGATTTTTATGAGATCAATGATGTATTGCCTGTCGTTGTTTCCTTGCCCGTCAAACTATTAGGTACAGCCCCCGGGGTGATACGTGGAGGAAGACTTAGTACTAAACTATCGCATCTGAAGGTAAAAGGGCTCATTGCTGATATGCCTGATTTTATTGAACTAAGCATTGCCAAACTCAATATAGGTCAGTCTATCAGAGTCAGGAATGTGGAGGTACCGAATTTGAAAATGCTGAACGATATGAACTCGGTCATTGTTTCCGTGAAAGCTGCCAGAGTTACTGCAGCTGTTGAAGACGAAGAAGAGGAAGCAGAAGATAAAGAAGCAGCTGACGAAACAGCTACCGAAGCTCCACAGGAATAATAGTTTTAGACAACTCATAAAAGGCATAAAAATTTGAGTTTTATGCCTTTTTTTGTTTCCTTTGAAACCCATAAATGGTATCTTGATGAAATATCTGATCGCTTGTCTTGGAAATATTGGTGTTGAGTATGAACTGACACGCCATAATATCGGTTTCTTAGTAGCTGACCATTTAGCCGACACCTTGGATGGAAAGTTTCAGACAGCTCGTCTATCCCAACTGGCAAGGCTGAAGCATAAAGGACGTACCTTAGTGGTAATAAAACCTACAACCTATATGAATCTCAGCGGAAAAGCTATTAAATATTGGCTTCAACAGGAAAAGCTGACTATTGATAAACTATTGGTAGTAGTTGATGATATTGCCTTGCCTCTTGGCACCTTACGCATGAAGACCAAAGGAGGTGATGCTGGTCATAACGGCCTCGAACACATAGCCCTTACCTTAGGAACCACCGATTACAACCGGTTACGCTTTGGAATAGGAAACGACTTCCCTAAAGGCCGACAGGTAGATTATGTGTTAGGCAGCTGGAGCGACCAGGAAATTGAGACCATTGAAAAACGTATCCCAATAGCTTCCGAAATAGTGATGAGCTTTGTGAGCATAGGAGCAGCCAGAACAATGAATTTTTACAACAACAAATAGGATAAGACAGTGATCTTAGGTATCACTTCATGGCTTGTTTTTATATTCGTTGGGGTCTGATCTTCTGGGCAATAGCCATTGTTAGCTTATCAATAGTGATGCGTTCCTGGTTCATGCTGTCGCGGTCTCTGATAGTAACTGTGTTATCTTCAAGGCTTTGATGGTCGACAGTGATACAGTATGGAGTACCAATAGCATCTTGTCGGCGATAGCGTCTTCCGATAGAATCTTTTTCTTCATACTGGCAGTTGAAGTCATATTTAAGCGTATCCATGATCTCACGGGCTTTCTCCGGAAGACCGTCTTTTGCTACTAAAGGCAAAATAGCCGCTTTCACCGGTGCCAGCATAGGAGGTATCATCAGAACTACGCGTTCTGAACCGTCGGCTAATTTTTCTTCTCTATAGGCGTAGCTCAGCACAGCTAAGAACATACGATCCAAACCAATGGATGTTTCAACCACATACGGGATATAGCTTTGATTCAGCTCTGCATCGAAATAATGTAGTTTTTTTCCCGAGAATTTTTGATGAGCTTCCAGATCGAAATCAGTCCTTGAGTGAATACCTTCCAACTCTTTGAACCCAAACGGAAACTCAAACTCAATATCAGTAGCCGCATTGGCATAATGGGATAATTTTTCGTGATCGTGAAAACGAAACTTTTCTGGCGGGATACCCATGGAGAGATGCCATTTCATGCGTTCTTCCTTCCAGTAGGCAAACCATTTTAACTCTTCACCCGGTCTGACGAAGAACTGCATTTCCATTTGTTCAAATTCGCGCATGCGGAAAATAAACTGCCGGGCTACTATCTCATTGCGAAACGCTTTACCTGTTTGAGCTATTCCGAATGGGATTTTCATACGGGCTGTTTTCTGTACGTTGAGATAGTTGACAAAGATGCCTTGCGCCGTTTCAGGCCTCAGGTAAAGCTCGCTGGCACCTTCGCTGACAGATCCCATCTTAGTGGAAAACATCAGGTTGAACTGCCTGACATCCGTCCAGTTTCGAGTACCGGATACCGGGCACACTATGCCTAAGTCTTCTATCAGTTCTTTGATACTAACCATATCGTTGGCATCCATACCGGCGTATAATCGGTTGCGTATCTCCTTACTTTGAGCCGTATATTCCAACACTCTGGCATTGGTAGTAACAAACTGCTGCTCGTCAAAGCTTTCACCAAACCGTTTTCTGGCCCTCTCAACCTCTTTATTGATTTTGTCTTCAATCTTAGCTAGATAGTCTTCAACCAGCACATCAGCCCTATAGCGTTTTTTTGAGTCTTTATTATCAATCAATGGATCGTTAAACGCATCCACATGACCTGAAGCTTTCCAGATGGTAGGATGCATGAAAATAGCCGCATCAATGCCTACTATGTTTTCCTGAAGCTGTACCATAGCTTTCCACCAATAGTTGCGGATATTGTTTTTCAGCTCTACCCCGTTTTGCCCATAATCATAAACGGCGCTAAGTCCGTCATAAATTTCACTTGACTGAAACACAAACCCATATTCTTTGGCATGAGCTGTGAGTTTTTTAAAATATTCTTCTTGTTTCATAATGGGCGCAAAAATAGGAAATTAGCGCAAATATAACCCATCTGATTCCCTTCATTAGGAAAAAAATAAACATCCATCGCTTATTTGAGTAGCCCGGCTGAACAATACGTTGTTTTTTTTAGCTTTGGGCCTACAGCAAAGATAGCATTGTCAGATACAGCCTGCTGCTGTGTATTTCCTAACATAGAAACGGATAAATATGTAGTTTTGCCGAAACTTAGTTTATTCATGCAGATAAAACTTGTCAACACCTCTACTAATCCATTGCCGTCGTACGAAACGCTTTCTGCTGCCGGGATGGACCTCAGGGCTGATCTCACACAAGCCATGCTGTTAAAACCTATGCAAAGGGCACTAATACCTACCGGACTATTTATAGAGCTTCCTATAGGCTACGAAGCACAGGTAAGACCTAGGAGTGGATTGGCCTTAAAGCACGGAATAACCGTTCTCAATACGCCCGGAACTATTGATGCCGACTACAGAGGCGAGATAAAGGTTATACTGATCAACCTTTCTGAAAAAGCATTTGAGATACAGCATGGCGATCGAATCGCCCAGATGATCATCAGCAAACATGAAAAAGCCGAATGGATACAGGTGGATACTCTTTCCGATACCACAAGAGGAAGTGGTGGATTCGGACATACAGGATACTGAAAAAGCTATATCAAACCGATGTTTTATACATTTGAACCCTTAATATCACACGATTGAAAACAAAAAACAGCCTACACCTTTTTGTACCAACGATCTGGATCATACTATTTTCCGGTCTTATTGTTTCTTGTGGAACTACTAAAAATCTTGACACTGCTGTCCCTCAACATATAAGCGACAGTCTGGCTATTGTCAAAAGCCGTAAAGCAGCTGCATTGTTTTCTGACGCCTTAGCACAACGGATAGCTGGCAACGGGCAAAAGGCATTGGAACTGTTTCAGCAGGTGTTAGAGATAGACCCCGAAGATCATGCCAGCATGTATGAGTTGAGCGAGCTATATGCACGCAAAGGAATGATAAACGAATCATTGACCTTGATGAAACAGGCAGTACAGTTAGATCCCAAAAACGAATGGTACTATATACGGTTAGCACAACTATATAAATATACAGGCAACAACCAGGCCTATGCCGATGTGTTTAAAAAACTATTAGAGCTGAAACCCGGCTCAATAGAGTACTATAGCGAGCTGTCAAATGCGTTGGTGTTATTGGAAAAATATGACGAGGCTATAGAAGTGTTCAATGAGATAGAAAAACAGCTTGGGATCAATGAAATGCTGTCGTTACAGAAACACAATATTTTGCTTGGCAAAAAAGATACTCTGGCTGCCATACATGAGATAGAAAAGCTGTCTGCCGCCTTCCCATGGGAAACCCGATATCACGCTATGTTAGCTGAGTTATATATCAAATACGGCCCTCAGGAAAAAGCGTTGGAACACTACCAAAAGATCCTTGAGATTGACCCTGGCGATCCTTATGTAAATATCTCAGTAGCTGAATATTATAGAAAAAATAAAGAAGAAGCTGCTGCTTTTGATGCGTTGATGAAAGCATTTGAGAATCCGGCCTTAGACGTAGAAACCAAGCTACAGGTGATGCTGCTTTGGTTCGATAAGGAAAGCATCAGCAAGGAGCTTGACCAAAAAATTGATAGTATCGGTCATGTGCTGGCAAGAGTTCATCCCGATAGCCCACATGGATTTCAGATATTAGCTGACCTGGCTATGCGGCTGGAACATAATGAAGAAGCCTTGGACTATCTGTTAAAGGCAATTGAAAAAAATCCGAACAGTTATTTAGTATGGGAAAGCTTGTTGTTTGTAGATGCCCGTTTAGATCAATACGACAGTTTGAATATACATGCCCGCCAAACTATACTGCTGTTTCCCGAGCAGCCCTTGCCTTACTATTTCAGAGGAATAGCCTTATACCATCAAAAAGAATATGAACAGGCCTTAGAAGTATTGGAAAGAGGTAGAAAATTTGTTGTGGGCAACGACCGTCTCCTGGGGGAGATATTCAGTATAATGGGTGAGATACAACATAGGCTCGGAAATCATATCGCATCAGATGAAGCCTATGCTAAAGCTTTGGCAATCAATCCTGCCAACAGCATAGTGTTGAATAATTTTGCCTATTATCTTTCGTTGCGGGGTGAAAAACTTGATCAAGCATTAGAAATGTCGGCTAAATCCATTGAACTTGATCCGGGCAATGCATCCAACTTAGATACATATGCATGGATATTGTATAAGATGAATGAGTTTCAGAGCGCATTGGATTGGATCGAACAAGCTATACAAGCTTCCGATACTGTCAGCGGTACATTATGGGAGCATTATGGCGATATATTGTTTAAGCTGGACGACAAACAACAGGCGTTGGAAAAATGGAAGCAAGCTAAGGAGGCAGGTAATGCATCTGAACTGATCGATAAAAAAATACAAGACGCTAAGCTGTATGAATAAATGGATAGCTCTGATAGTGTTGATTGCCTTCACACTGGCTATTACCTCCTGTCGGACAAAGCGGGCACTTATCAAAGCTCCCCTTAAAGAGAGAGGGGAGATGTTTCTGATAGAAAAAATGAATACAGCCGAAACAAAATTCGATTATTTCAATTCCCGATGTACTATCACTTTATCAACCGACCGTAAAACCAAGCTCGATCTGAAAGGGCAGATACGGATCAAAAAAGATAGCATCATTTGGATTTCCCTTTCTCCGGCTTTTGGGATTGAAGTGGCACGAATGATAGTAACAGTGGATTCGGTACGCTTCATTAATAGATTGGATAAGACCTATTTCGATGATGACTTTAGCTTTATTAAGACGGCATTTTCTTCTACTATTGACTTTGATCTCTTTCAGGCTTTGTTGACAGGCAACGATCTGTCGTGGTATGATGACGATAATTTTAAGGCATCAGTAGATGCAATGGAGTATCGATTGACAGCAGCTCAGCGCAATAAGCGAAAACGCTATCTGAAGCAACAAGACACCACCAAATTCCTTGTACAAAGTATCTGGCTCGACCCTGAAACCTTTAAAATACGCAGGCTGCATATCAAAGAGTTTGGGGATGAAAATATAAGGCTGCAAGCACAATACGATCGTTTCCAGACATTGAACGGACAGCTTTATCCTTCATCGCTTAAGTTTGAACTCTCAGGAGCTGTGAAAGCTACTATTCAAATAGAATGCTCGAGAATGGAAGTCAACTCAACACTTAGTTTTCCTTTTCGCATACCCGAAACTTTCAGCAGAATACAGTAATTTCGTGAGATATGTCATTCAGGAAATCACATATTGCGATCTTATTATTGGTGTTTTGCGTTTTAATTGCATGGAAGCACTCGCCAGCACAAGACCGGAAGACAGAGTTAGAGCAGTCGAAGCAACAAATCGAACAAGAGATTGCATATACTACCCGTTTGTTGGAAGAGACACGAAAAAGCAAACAGGTGAGTATCAACGAGCTTTCTTTGCTGCAAACCCAGATCAGAACACGTGAGAACTTGGTGGCTACCTTACAAAAGCAACTTATATTGCTTGAGACACGTATAAGTCGTACCAAACGTGAGTTACAGCAAATAGAGGCCGAGCTTCAATCGCTCAAAAAGGAATATTCAAGGATGATCAGCTTTGCTTATAAAAACCGTTCAGGACTGAATACGCTTATGTTTTTGTTTTCTTCGGAAAACTTTAATCAGGCATATCGCCGCTTGAAACATTTACAGCAATATGCTGCCTTGCGCAAAGAGCAAATCCAAAAGATACAAATAGCACAACAAAAGTTGGAGGCTACTCAAAAAAGTCTCGAAGCCGAGCAGGCAGAAAAAAACTCCCTCTTCGAGGCTGAGAAACGGCAGCAAATAGCACTCAACAACGAAAGAATGAACTTAGACCTTTCGTTACGTAAGATAGGGCAGCAGGAAAAACAGCTGAATCAAACCATTAGCCGTAAAGAGCAGGAAGCTCGCAAGCTGCAACGCGAAATAGAAGCTATCATAGCTGAAGAAATACGCAAAGCAAGCCGCCTCAAAGAGGCCGAAGCACTGCCCGACCGGCTGATGCACCTCACACCGGAAGAAAAATTGCTGTCAGATAGCTTCAGCAAGAATAGAACAAAACTGCCATGGCCGGTCGAAAGAGGAGTGATCGCTGCTAACTTTGGTAAACAAGCTCATCCGGTATTAAAAAAAGTTACCATCAATAATAGAGGTATTGATATAGCTACTACCAAAGGCTCCGAAGCAAGGGCAGTGTTTGATGGGATAGTGGTAAGTGTGAATCTGATTACTGCCACCAATAATGCGGTAATTATCCGCCATGGCGACTTCTTTACAGTATATTCAAACTTAGAAAGGGTTTATGTTAAAAGAGGCGATAAGGTGAAAACCAAAGAAGTGATAGGATTGATACATACCGACAAAATAGAAGGAAAAACAGAATTACATTTCGAGCTGTGGCAAGACCGTAACCTGATCAATCCGGCCCAATGGTTGGCAAAATAAGATACCTGAACATTTCCCGACACACTAAAGTAACTACATCCACATTTGTGTGGCTGCTTTCGATAGTCTTGTCGGACAGCGATTATTTCTTGCCTATCCTTTCAGGATTTTGTGCTATGAAAGCTTTCCATCCGCTATAACCTGTAGTAGTGGTAGGTAGTTTGCTCTGGAAAAAGTGACAAACGGCGGCAGCTAATCCGTCAGTAGCGTCAAGTTGTTCGGGCTGATTGACAAATCTGAGCAATGTTTTCAGCATGGCGGCTACTTGCTCTTTGGAGGCATTGCCGTTTCCAGTGATGGATTGTTTGATTTTTTTAGGAGAATATTCAAAAATAGGCAATCCGTTATGCAATGCAGCTGCCATAGCTACTCCCTGTGCACGTCCTAACTTGAGCATCGACTGTACGTTCTTACCATAAAAAGGAGCTTCAATCGCTAATTCATCCGGATGGTATTCCCGAATCAGATCATGAGTTCTTTCAAATATTTTCTGCAACCTGAGTGCATGGCTTGAAAATTTATTTAACTTCAGCACCCCCATAGCAATAAGCTGAATATCATTACCTTGTTGTATGATAAGCCCGTATCCCATTACCGTAGTACCCGGGTCAATACCTAATATAATGCGCTCCTTCTTCAAAAAATTCCGTACTTAGCTTTATGAAAGCAAAAGTAGGCAAAACAACCAATATAGTATTGCGTATCGCCATCATGCTGCTGACCATTGCGTATGTGTATAAACAGATACATCATCGCCTGGAATGGGATCAATGGAAACAAGTGATAGACGATTTATCGCAGAATCGCGTCTCGGTTTGGTTTGCTATCGCTATCATAGCTTTGGTTCCTTTGAATCTATTTCTTGAAAGTGTAAAATGGAAACGACTGATTGACCGATTGGAGAAGGTGACATACAATCGTGCTTTTACTGCCGTACTTACCGGATTATCTGTCAGCATGTTCTTGCCCAACCGTGTAGGTGATTATTTGGGAAAGGTGTTTGTGCTAAACCATGCCAACCGCATCGAAAGCATTTTGGTTACTATCATTGGAAGCATAGCTCAGTGGATAGTGTTCATTGCAGGAGGCAGCCTGGCGCTGATAATCGTTTTTCCTTCTACTGCGGTATTTCAACAGCCCAATGCATTGATGTATTATATAGGGTTGATCATTGGTCTTTTGTTAGTTGTGTTGCTATCATTGGGTGTTTATTTTAACCTAAGGGTGGCTCAACAACTTGTCACACTGCTTTTCCCTGGCTTAGCCCCACGATTCAAGCGGTATATTCATGTGTTTTCGTTGTATAGCGGCTATGACTTATTAGCTATTTTATGTATTTCGGCCATGCGGTATATAGTATTTACGTTTCAGTTTTTTCTGATGCTGCGTATGTTGTCTTTTTCTATCCCTTATACGCAAGCTATACTGGCTTTAGCACTTATGTATATGGCCCTCACTCTGATACCTACTATTGCGTTGACTGAGTTAGGTGTCCGGGGCTCGGTGTCAGTAGGTATATTTACTATGTTGTTTGAGCATACGGATTACTGGAACGAGCAGTCGGTCATGGCTGTATTATTAGCAAGTGTGATCATTTGGCTTATCAATGTGGCTGTACCTGCTCTTACAGGTGTTTTCTTTGTGTATCGCTTGAAATTTATCAGAAACGGAAACCTATGGAATCGGAAATAGTTCGCTGGTTGCTTTGTCTGATGCAGATAACAGCTTTTGCCTATTTGCTGTTGTTAATGGTATATACAATTGGGTGGTATCGGACACCTTCATCTCCCCCTTTATTGAATGCAAATCATCCGAAGGTACATGTGTTAATTGCTTTGCGTAATGAATCATTGCAAATTGATGCTCTTGTCCAAAGTCTTCAGGACCAGGTGTATCCGTCCGATCGCCTTCTTTTTGTTCTGGTAGATGATCATTCGGAGGATGATACTTTTATCAGACTTGAGCAGGCTGTCAAGGCTAAGATGTCGCATCAGTTTCTTGTATTGCAAGCTGAGAAGCCGGGGAAAAAAGCGTCTCTTCAGCAGGCACTCCGGCATGAAGCTGCTGACCTTATTGTCGTTACTGATGCCGATTGTATTCATTCCCCATTTTGGATCGCACAATTGGCAGCTCATTATGTGCGCGACAAAGCGGTGATGTGTTTGGGACCGGTTAAGATCAGTCCGATAGAAAGCCTCATGCAGCAATTGCAGGCTCTTGAGTTTATGAGTCTGATAGCCAGTACGGCAGGCGCTGCAGGTTTGGGAATACCTTCTATGGCCAACGGTGCTAATATGGCTATTGACTATAATGCACTGATGAAAGCCGGAGGCTTCAACCAGAAAACCCAGTATGCTTCTGGCGAAGATGTGTTTCTCCTGCTTAAATTGCTGCAGACTTATGGATCAAAAAAGATACGCTTTGTTCGGTCGGCGCATGCGATGGTGACTACTCAGGCTAGCCCCGACTGGAAGTCGTTTATGAGCCAGCGAATGCGATGGGTATCTAAAAGCAAGGCCTACCGACACCCGTTTATCATCTTGCCTGCTCTGATAGTATTTGCTTTGAACTTCAGCCTTGTTGCTCTATCTATTGCAATGATCTGGATTCCATATCTTTCAATCATTTTCTTATTGTTCATATTGGTAAAATATCTTATCGAGCTGCCGCTAATGCAGAGTATGGCCAATTTCATGCATAGCCGTAAACTGCTTCGATGGTTTTTACCGATGCAGTTTTTCTATCCTTTTTATGTGGTGATCACTGCTATTGCCGGGCTTGGCTTTAAGAGTTCATGGAAAGGCAGGACGTGATATCCGATAGGATGGCAATAAAAGCTCAGTCGAAGCTGTTGGTTTATATGCGAACAGCCATTCAAATGTGAAATTATTTCACTTCGCTTCCATCATGGAATATATTACCTGCGCTGACAAAGCCTAGTTTTCCGTTGCTGTCTTCGGCCATCAGTATCATACCCTTCGATTCGACGCCACGTAGTTTGCGCGCTTCTAAATTCATTAATACAACTACTTTTTTTCCTATGATTTCTTCCGGTCTGTATTGCTCGGCTATTCCACTAACTACTGTCCGTTGGTCTAACCCGGTATCTAAGGTCAGTTTTAGTAGTTTTTGAGCTTTTGGGATTGCTTCGGCAGCCAGTATAGTAGCTGTGCGTATATCTAATTTTGCAAAATCCTCGTAAGAGATCATGTCTTTCTGAGGGTTGTGTTGAAATTGATTTTGTGCCTTATTGGCTAATTTGATGGCATGCAGCTTTTGAATTTGTGTTTCAATGAGGTTGTCATCTATCTTTTCAAACAGATAATCTATTTCTCCCAGTTTATGGCCTTCGGGTAGCAACACCCGTTTTTTGGCATCCGGCCAGCACTGTCCTTTAAGCTGGATCATGTCGGACAAGCGGGAAGCGGTAAATGGTAGGAAAGGCTCACATAGTATGGATAGTTTAGCTACGATTTGCAAAGAGACAGCTAATATCGTTTCTACCCTTTGAGGATTTTCTTTAAATAATTTCCAAGGCTCGTTTTCGGTAAGATATTTATTACCTGCACGGGCTAGATTCATCAGCTCATTTAGTGCATCTCTGAAATAATAGTTTTCGATTGCATGGCCAATCTTTTCCGGAAAACTTTCTATCAGGTTCAAGATTTTTATATCTTGTTCTGTCAGATGGTCTAAGGCAGGTACTTTACCGTCAAAATATTTCTGGGTGAGTACGAGGCTTCGGTTCACAAAATTTCCGAATATTGCTAACAGCTCGCTGTTGTTGCGTGCCTGAAAGTCTTTCCAGGTGAAGTCGCTATCTTTTGTTTCGGGAGTATTGGCAGCTAATACGTAGCGCAGCACATCCTGCTTTCCGGGAAATTCCTCTAAATATTCGTGCAGCCACACAGCCCAGTTACGTGAGGTGGATATTTTATCGTTTTCTAGATTCAAAAACTCATTAGCCGGCACATTTTCGGGTAGTATATAGCTTCCTTCGTGTTTCAGCATAGCCGGAAAAATGATGCAGTGAAACACTATATTATCTTTTCCAATGAAATGCACTAATTTGGTGTCCGGGCTTTTCCAGTAGGGCTGCCAGTCATTACCGGTTTTTTCCGACCATTCGCGGGCTGCTGAGATATAGCCTATAGGAGCATCAAACCAAACATACAGAACTTTTCCTTCAGTATTTTCTAAGGGCACCTTCACTCCCCAATCTAAGTCGCGGGTTACGGCACGTGGGTGCAGCCCGTTGTCGATCCACGATTTACACTGGCCATACACATTGGTTTTCCAGTCGTCTTTATGTCCTACTACTATCCACTGGCGCAGCCATGATTCGTCTTTGTTTAATGGCAGGTACCAGTGTTTGGTCTCTTTTAGAATCGGTGCTTTCCCGCTTAGGGTTGAGGTAGGCCGAATCAGGTCCATCGGACTTAGCGATGTGCCGCAGTTCTCACACTGGTCGCCATAAGCCTTCTCATAGCCGCAGTGCGGGCAGGTACCGCTGATATAGCGGTCGGCAAGAAACTGCCGGGCTTCAGGATCGTAGTACTGATTGGAGGTCTTTTCTTCAAACACACCTTTTTCGTACAAGCTTCGGAAAAAATCAGAAGCCGTTTTGTGATGTATAGGTGCTGATGTGCGGGAATAAATGTCGAATGAAATTCCAAACGCTTCAAATGAAGTTTTTATTAGCTCATGATACGTATCTACTACCTGCTGTGGACTGATACCTTGTTGTCGGGCTTTGATAGTGATGGGAACACCATGCTCGTCAGAGCCACCTATGAACAGCACATCGGCACCGGCTGATCGTAAATACCGAACATAAATATCAGCCGGGACATAGACTCCCGCAAGATGACCAATATGAATTGGCCCATTGGCATAAGGAAGTGCGGATGTTACTGTATAACGTTTGAATTGTGTATCTTTGGTGCTCATTACGGTAAACGATTGGGTCAAAAAAATTTTGACAAAGGTAAGAATCCTTTTAGATGAATACTCCGCCTGATTTGCAAAAAGGTGATCTGATAGCTTTGGCCGCTCCGGCAAGCAGTATCCGAAGTGAGCAATTAAAAGAAGCTATCAAAGTCATTGAACAAAAAGGATATAATGTGCGGTCAGACATGGAGGTGCTGGCTGTACACCACCAGTTTGCCGGTGATCTAACCCAACGCAGACGCCATTTCCAACAACTTCTTGATGATCCTGACATACATGCCATATTTTGTGCAAGAGGAGGATATGGAAGCTTGCAGATCGTTGACCACCTTGATTTTACCGGTTTTAGAAAACATCCCAAATGGGTAGTAGGTTATAGTGATATTACTGTGTTGCATGCCCGGATATTGGCTGAAGGTTTTGAGAGCCTGCATGCAACCATGCCTGTCAACTTTAGCCATCATACGGCAGACAGCCTGAACAGCTTGTTTGACAGCCTGGAAGGAAAACCGTTGTCATATACTATCACACCTCATCCGTTGAACCGGTATGGACAGGCCGTAGGCAGACTGATAGGAGGGAACCTCTCAATGTTGTACAGCCTACAAGGGTCTGCGCTCTTCCCTGCATATAAGGAGTGTATATTGTTTTTAGAAGATGTGGGCGAATATCTTTATCACATTGATCGTATGATCCTCAGCCTGAAGCGTGCCGGTCTGTTTAATCAAATAGCCGGACTGATAATAGGAGGTTTTACCAAGATGATGGATACCGATATCCCTTTTGGCCAGCAGGCATACGAGATCATTGCATCGCAACTGACCGAATACAGTTTTCCAATGATGTTTGGATTTCCTGCCGGGCATCTTGATGACAACAGAGCACTTATCATAGGCCGGAAAATGCAGATGTCTGTAAGCCCTCATCAAGTGATGCTAAAGGAAGAAGCACAAATTCAAAAACAGTAAGTCATGGAGGATAAGCAAGAAATATCATATTTGAATCACACAAACCAAATGGAACAAAACGATATCTGTTGTCCGGTTTTAGACCTCGAACATTGGGACGACAAGCTGCATGAATGGTCTGAAAAAGGATTTCTAAGTGAGACGGTTTATACGTGTTATTATGTGCCGTTAAATTTTAGATGGGTCATCCGACGATTAGATAAAATATTAGAAAATTCTGAAGCAACGGTACCTCATTACCTATGCCTGTCGGAACCGCTCTCACCATGGAAAATGATGATATATCTGGCTGTTGACCGTAAGTTAGAAGAAAAAAACTATATAGAACTCAACGGGATGTTTTATAGCCGTGTGTTTGATGGACCTTATAAACATATTCCCAAATGGTGGAAACAGTTGCATGAGATTGTAAAAAGTAAAGGATTTCAAACTAAGAGGCAATTTATCTGGTACACCACCTGCCCTAAATGTGCCAAAAAAAGAGGTAATAATTATGTGGTACTTTTTGCCAGCCTGAATGACTGAGGAAAAAAGGCTCCACAAAGTTTTTGAGTTCTTATGCATAGAATTATTCATAACATGAATGACTTGAATGCATAGCAGCATGGATTTAAACTTTTTAAACCATTGATTTATCAGCTCCATAGTTATCATAACAAACTATATTTCATAACTTTGCAAGAGCCTATACACATCATATAAAATATCTTATGGCAGATCACAACATATTAGGGCAAACGGGTGAAGATATGGCTGTCCGGCATATAAAAGGAATGGGTTATCAGATTTTAGAGCGTAACTGGCGCTACGGGAGAGAGGAAATTGATATCATCGCAAAAGATGGGGATATGTTGGTTATTATTGAGGTAAAAAGTCGGACAACAACCCGTTACGGCGAGCCGGAATTTTTTGTTACAGCAGCTAAACGACGCATACTGATACGGGCTGCCGAAGCTTATATACTAAAAAACGACTTGGATATTGAAACCCGCTTCGACATCATATCCGTAGTCATCACCCCTGATAAAAAGACAGTGCATCACATAGAAGATGCGTTTTACCCTACTCTTTGAAAAGTTGAGTAAAAAAGCTGTGTACCTATTGCCGTGTTATAAGATGTCAATCAGTTGTACATAGCTCCGATTCGGTCATATACGAATCTATAGAAGGAGGATGCAGAGAGTTAAACGCTTTTCTGTAATTTCGCACTTTGTTTACACCCATAGATTTATGATACGTAGAGTGTATTTGCTGTTTTCTTGGTTGCTTACAAATGCGTTATCGGCCCGGCCAAAGCCCAACCCATATGGATTGCGGGTACCTAATGATCCGGTACGGTATCAGCCAGAAGCGGCACATCATCCTGACCCTGAACCGGTGGATGTAAGGGAGTATCTGAATCAGGCAATATATACGACATCCGACAGAATGATGGCACTACGACATCAACGGATGGGAACAGTAAGGATTGTTAGATATCACCTTTGAGGAGTTACACAATATAAATCAGAACAATTAAAATTTCAATACGTTAATTATACCAGTAAGAAATCAAAGCATGGATTATCAGTTTACAGAAGTTGAAAAAAAGTGGCAGGAATACTGGCGACAAAACAAGGTTTATAAAGTAGATATTGATTCCGGCAAGCCTAAATATTATGTGTTGGATATGTTTCCCTATCCTTCAGGAGCCGGATTGCATGTAGGGCATCCATTAGGCTATATCGCTTCCGATATAGTGGCAAGGTATAAAAGGCTGAAAGGCTTCAATGTGCTTCATCCAATGGGCTATGACGCATACGGGCTGCCAGCCGAGCAATATGCCATACAAACCGGCACACATCCAATGATCACTACTGATAAAAATATCGCACGATACAGAGAACAGTTAGATAAAATAGGATTCTCATACGATTGGGACAGAGAAGTAAAAACTTGTGACCCGGCTTATTACAAATGGACGCAATGGACTTTCATACAGCTCTTCCATTCATGGTATAACCGCGACACAGAACGTGCAGAGCCTATAGAAAAACTGATAGCTATCTTTGAAACAGAAGGTAATGCAAATGTGAATGCTGCATCAGGTGACATTAATCATTTTAGTGCTGAACAGTGGCTACAGATGACAGAAAAGCAGCGTCAGCAATATCTTATGCCTTATCGCTTAGCTTATATTGATGATACTATAGTCAATTGGTGCCCGGCTTTAGGAACGGTATTAGCCAACGACGAGGTGAGCGAAGGCTTATCCATACGCGGCGGATATCCCGTTGAACGTAAATCAATGAAACAATGGCTGCTACGGATCACTGCTTATGCCGACAGGCTGTTGGATGGATTGGAGACTATTGACTGGAGCGATTCTATCAAAGAGATACAGCGTAACTGGATTGGTAAATCAGTTGGTGGTACTCTGCGTTTTGCTATACGCGATACCGAGCTTGAGATAGAGGTTTTTACTACCCGTCCCGACACGGTGTTTGGGGCTAGCTTCATGGTGTTGGCTCCCGAGCATGAGGTAGTAGGACAAATTACCGCTGAGGCACAGTTGGCCGAAGTAGAAGAATATATAAGGCGCACAAAAAATCGTTCGGAAAGAGAGCGAATGACCGAAGTAAAAAAAGTAAGTGGAGTATTTACAGGTGCATATGCTTTCAACCCATTCACCGAACAGCCTATACCTATCTGGATAGCTGATTACGTACTCATGGGTTATGGCACAGGAGCCATCATGGCTGTACCGGCGCACGATAGCCGCGACTTTGCCTTTGCCCGATATTTTCAGCTTCCCATTATTCAGGTCATCACCCAAAAAGATGAGGAACCTACAGATACAGCCTTCTGGGAAACATCTTATGATGCCAAAGAAGGTATAGCTGTTAACTCGGGATTCATCAATGGCATGGATGTGATGGATGCGATCAGTGCGGTAGTGACAGAAGCAGAAAAGAAAGGGATAGGCACCGCAAAAATCAACTATCGCCTGCGTGATGCCATCTTCAGCCGTCAGAGGTACTGGGGTGAGCCGTTCCCTGTTTATTACAAAGACGGAATGCCTTATACCTTATCCGAAAACGAGCTGCCACTTGAGCTGCCTGCGATAGATGCATTCCTACCTACCGAAACAGGCGAGCCACCATTGGCAAGAGCCGAAAACTGGAAGACAAAAGAAGGCTATCCCTTAGAAACCAATACTATGCCCGGCTTTGCCGGTTCCAGCGGATACTATCTCAGATATATGGACCCGCAGAATAACCATCAGTATTTCTCTAAAGAAGCAGTGCACTACTGGAAAAATGTGGACCTATATATTGGTGGTGCCGAACATGCTACAGGCCACCTGATATACGCCCGCTTCTGGAATATGTTTCTTTACGATTTAGGATTAGCTATCAAGCCCGAACCATTTAAAAAGCTGATTAATCAAGGGATGATACAAGGGCGGTCTAATTTGGTTTACAGGATAAATCCCGAAAAGATGGCCGAATATGTTCTTTGGGAAGAGCTGAGAGACAAGAAACTTGGGGTAGAGTTTTTTCAGGAGTTCAAATCGGGTAGCAGACGCTTTGACTTTTATGCTCCCGAAGTGCGGCTGATCATCGAAATAAAACGGCAACAAGCATTGGATAAATTAGCTACTGCTTATGAACAATGGGCTAAAGAACAAGATTATACCCTCTTGCTGATCCCTATACGTGATTTCCTTGATCAGCGTGAGCAAATCGTACAGCGTATCAAAGATGCCATAGCCGGAAAAGAGGTTGAGGCTTTTGTTGAAAAAGAAAGCATTGAAAATTTCCCTGCCTTTGTATCGAAAAACATAGCCGGACGAGAACAATATTCTGATCCAATTAATGTGGATATAAGCTTAGTACATAATGATATACTAGATATAGAGGCATTTAAAAAGTGGCAGCCTCATTTAGCCGATGCCCGGTTTGTGTTGGAAGATGGGAAGTATATCTGTGGCTATGAGGTAGAGAAGATGTCGAAATCCAAGTTCAATGTGCAGAATCCTGACGAGCTGATCGACAGGTATGGAGCCGATACTTTACGTATTTATGAGATGTTTCTGGGGCCTATAGAACAGTCAAAACCATGGGACACTCAGGGTATAGAAGGTGTGTTTCGGTTTATCCGTAAGCTGTGGCGCCTTTTTCATAACGACCAGCATACTTTTAGCTTATCGGATGAAACTCCGACCGATAAAGAATGGCGGGTGCTCCATAAAACAATACGTAAAGTAGAAGATGATATAGAACGCTACTCTTTCAACACGGCAGTTTCGGCTTTTATGATAGGCGTCAATGAGCTGACCGAGCTGAAATGCAACAAACGTCAGATATTAGAGCCTTTCATCATTTTGATCTCACCCTATGCACCGCATATAGCTGAAGAGTTATGGCATTTGTGCGGCCATGAGGACACAGTGGTAAAGCAGACGTTCCCCGTATGCGATGAGCGGTATCTGATACAGCAATCGGTAGTATATCCGGTATCGTTTAATGGCAAGACACGATTTAAGATAGAGCTGCCGGCAGATATAGAGACCAACGAGATAGAATCAGCAGTATTGGCTCATCAAGAAACAAAAAGATGGACAGAAGGGAAACAAGTGCGTAAGATTATCGTTATACCTCAACGGATTATCAATATAGTGGTGGGATGAGACAACATAAACCGGCTAGCGTGTGGATATTGATACTTTGTATTGCAGGGCTGTTGGTAGCCTCGAAGGGCTATGGTCAAACTTATCGTCATCACCCTAATCATGCCTTTGCTGAAAAAGAGTACCTGCGATTCAAGGTGTATTACAGTGCGATGCTGACAGGAAACGTTACGGCAGGTGAGGCAACCATTACCGTCAATGAATCCAAGAAAAGGTTTTTTGGCAGAGAGACCTGGCATTTGGTGGGCGAGGGTAGAAGCAAAGGTGCGTTCAACTGGTTTTTCAAGGTGAGAGACCGCTTTGAATCGTATGTGGATAAAGAAGCTCTCATCCCATTTCTGTTTGTCAGACGCACCCGTGAAGGAGGGTATAAAAAAGATGATGAGGTTTATTTTTATCCCGAGCAACAGATAGCTATCAGTCGTACTGCCCGCATGCCTATACCTCAAAACACTCATGATTTTGTATCAGCTCTCTTTTTTATGAGAACCTTAGACCTGAACGATTTCGATGCCGACAGCAGCTATCTAATCGAATTTTTTCTGGATGACTCGGTCTATTACAGCAAGATAAAATATGTAGGCACTGAAAATATACGAACCGAATTAGGGGTGTATCGTTGTTTGAAATTTGCACCTATGATGGCTACCGGAAATGTGTTTGCCGATGCCTATCCCATGTATGTCTGGGTGACCGACGATAAAAATCACCTGCCCCTGTTAGCTGAGACCAAAGTCATAGTAGGAAGCGTGAAAATGGAACTGATAGAATACCGTAACCTGCGAAATCCTGTTAGATCGCACATACGCGATTGATGTTTGGCTTGGATTTTGTCAGCTGATATCTACCGGGACTTATGTCTCGGCCATTATTCTAAAAATCAAATAGTATGAATTCTTTGCCTGCCCACCTGAAACATGTATTGCTTACAACTGTGATACTGCTTGTAACACCTTCTTTTATCTCACCTGATATGCCCGACAGCTATGATCGTCTTTGGGAGCAAATTGAAAGCTTCGCCCGTAAAGGACTTCCCAGATCTGCCATGCAAGAGCTTGATAAGCTACACGATCAGGCCCTGGCCGAAAAAAACCATCCCCAGCTCCTGAAAGCTACTCTGTATCGTTTTGGACTGTGGCAGAATTTTGAAGAAGACCCACTGATAAAGTCTATTGACTTTGCCTTGCAAACAGTTCCATTGCTGAGTAGTCCGGCCTCAGAAATATTACATTCCATCATTGCTGAGCTGTACTGGATGTATTATCAACAGGAACGGTATTCCCTGATGAACCGTAGCCCGACCACAGGTTTAGAAAGTGATGACATACGCGAATGGGCCCTCACACGACTGCGTGATACTATCGAAGCACACTATGCAGCCAGCCTTCGATCACACGCATTGTTGGATACTATCCCGTTAAAAAAATTTACTCCTGTACTACATACAGCATCTGATGAGGCATGGCAGATACAACCCCGGGTCTTTGGGTTTGTTGCTACACGAGCATTAGATTATTATATGAACCGCGATGCAGGACTACAAGATGTGATACCGGAGAAAGCGCTGCAAGATGAAGCATTATGGTTGCCTGCTGCACAATTTGCAGCTTTCAAACTTCCAACAACATCAGCTGGTCATGCCCATATCCTAAGCCTGATGCAGCAGTTGTTAGCTTCCAATTTGAGGCAACAACAACAGGAAGCTATGATTCATAATGAACTGAAACGCTTCAGATATCTCAAACAATACTACGAACCGCATTCCAAAGCTGATACACTTTATTTAAAGGCTTTGTTATCACTACAAGAGCGCAACGCACTTCATCCGGCTTCGGCCCTCATAGCAGCCGACCGAGCTGCCTTTTTGATAGAACAGGCGAAGCTCTCAGACAAGGATACCGTCTCCCTTGCGCAAGCTGTTGAGATATGCCGTAAGGCAATAGAGGCCTATCCAAAAAGTAGAGGGGCGGCATTATGCAAAAGCTATAAAGAACAGATACTTGAGACCGAGCTGAACCTTACTATCCAAAGGGTTGAACAACCTCAAACCCCTATAGCCGTCCGATTGGAATACCGTAACCTTACTCAACCTGCCTTTCGGATTGTTCGCATCAAAAGTGAGACCCTGCAAGAGATCATGGAATATCCGGAGCTTATGGCACGTCAAGCAGCAGTGTTGAAGCTGAAGCCTGATCATCAATGGTCATTAGAACTTCCGTTTGAACCGGATTACAAGAGCCATTCAACTATTATTGACCTGCCACCGCTGGATAATGGGTTATACCTGTTGATAGCCGCTCAGGACAGCAGCTTTAAGTCCGAAAACCAAGTGGTGTTTACTTCCTTTCAGGTGAGCCGACTAAGTTTTGTACAGCTCAAACGAAATTCTGATAACCATTTTTATATCATAGACCGAATAAACGGGAAAGCAGTAGCTAATGCCGATGTGCAACTAATTACACGTGAGTACGATTACAATATCCGAAAATATATTCAAAACACACGCTCACAGCTTAAAAGTGGGAAAGATGGCAGCTTTGTGGTAGTACCCCAAAAACAACTACCCACTAATCAGGCTTTTATGATAGAAGTGTTTACAAAAAACGACACTCTCTATAGCGATAACTATTTCGATGTGTACGAACGCAAACCAAATACACGTACCCAAAATAAGACATGGTTTTTTACCGATAGAGCTATCTACCGGCCGGGACAGACGGTGTTCTTTAAAGGTATTACTCTTGAAAAGCAAGCCAACCAGGCTGAATGGAAACTTAAAGAACCCCATTCCACCAAGTTGAGATTCTTAGATGTAAATCGTAAAGAGATCAGCACACAAACTTTGTACACCAATGCCTATGGCTCATTTGAAGGGCATTTTACCATCCCCCAGGACCTGCTTACAGGCACTATGATGATAAGCAATGAATCCGGATCGGTACTATTTCATGTGGAGTACTACAAGCGGCCTGATTTTGAGACAAGCTTAGAAGCTGAAGCCGAACAATACGGACTGGGAGATACAGTGAGTATCAAAGGGCTTGCCAAAGCTTATGCCGGTTACGGACTCGATCATGTGGAGGTACGTTATACGGTGGAAAGAAAAATACACTATCCATATTGGCCCTGGTGGAGAGGATGGCCCCCTTTTGATCAGCAGTCCAAACATATCGCTTCAGGTACTACACAGACATCAGCTGATGGCAGCTTTCAAATCCGTTTTGTAGCCGAGCCCGAAGCAAGAAGTACCGGACACGATTATACAGCCTATAGCTATACTATCACAGCCGATGTGGTGGATCGCAACGGTGAGACCCGAAGTGGGAAACTTAGCATACAAATAGGGGAAATAAACCTGCTGATGCAGGCCCGCATAAGTGAAGTAGTGCAAAAAGGACATCAGGCTGATCAAAGTCTGCAATTGGTAAACTTACAGCAGAAACCGGTCAATGCAATGGTTACAACCCGATTCTACAGGCTCAGAGATGAGAGAACAGTGCTACGACCTTCTGTTTTTTCACCTACTGATCGCCAGATACTTGCTTCTCAGAAATTAGAAGCATTGTTCCCATGGGATGGGTTCACCCTTGAAACAGAACCGGATAAACAGCCCAAAGAGTTAGTATATGAGTATGAGCGTTTTGTCAATGGCAGTATACATATATTTCCGGACGATATTTCAAGCTGGTCTGAAGGCAGCTATATAGTTGAGTTTGTAGCTAAGGACATAAAAGGCCAAGAAGTCAGGCTACTTCATCCTTTTCTGCTTTTTGATGCTGGCAGCAGCAGAAGTCCGTCGAACGAGACGACCTGGTTCTACCTTGACAAGAAGACTGCAGAACCGGGTGATACCCTGCATCTGTATCTAAGTTCGGCAGCCGGCGGAAGTCGTGTCTTAGTAGAGATCACTGCCGGAGAAGAGATACGGTACAGCCGTTGGCACAAGCTGAGTAAGAAAAAGCTGATCATACCGTATATCGTCAGCGAAGCCGACCGCGGACACATGCAGATACAGGCCTTAGCAGTCAGCCACAACCGCAGCCATCATCTGATAGAATCAGTGGAAGTGCCTTATACAAACAAAAAATTAGATATCACTCTTGAAACTGTACGTCAACCCTTGAAGCCAGGAGCAGAAGAGACATGGATAATACATATCAGGGGTAAGCAAAAAGAAGCTATTGCAGCTGAGCTGCTTGCATCCCTTTACGACGCTTCTTTGGATCAATTTGTTTCCCATCACTGGGCTTTTACTACTATCGAACGCAACCCATCGGCTCATCGCTGGATGACCGACAACGGCTTCCTAACCTATACTGCTTCTCGTCTTACCATGCCCAAGCCCCACGACTATTTGTTTCCACCCTTAGAAGAAATACGGTTGAACTGGTTCGGATTGGGCGAAAACAGGTATTGGAGAGCTAATGGACGTCCTGTCCCACTCATGTCTAAAGAAGCATTGGTACATGATGACGGCACAAACTTATCCGAGCAGCTTAGTGGTACACCTGAATCAAAGTACGGGGATAGCCAGGCTGAAATGGATTTTGAGAGTGAAGAAGATATACCGCAAGCTAGTTCTTTACGCTCCGATTTTCGTGAGACAGCCTTTTTCTTTCCTCAGCTGCATACCGACAGCACAGGCAATATCAGCCTGCATTTTACCCTGCCCGATGCACTCACTAAGTGGAAACTGATGTTGCTCGCACATACGCAAGACATGAGTTCGGGTTTGGATACCTACACCTTTGAGGCTTCCAAAGAACTGATGGTGGTTCCTAATTATGCCCGTTTTTACAGAGAGGGCGACACGGTATGGCTGACAGCCAAAGTAGTGAATATGAGTGATAAGACATTGAATGGCATAGCTTCATTAGAACTGAGTGATGCGGTCAGTAATGAGTTGTTGCCTTATCTGCTTACATCAGATCGTCAGCCTGTAGCTAACCTGAGGCCCGGTCAAAGCAAGCAGATCAGATGGAAGGCAGTGTTAGACGGTACCGGACTGATGGCTGTGCGTTACAGCATCTCGGCTGGAGCATACTCAGACAGTGAAGAGCAGTGGATACCTTTGCTACCATCAGGTGTCATCATCAGAGAGACCTTGCCGCTGAGTGTGCCGGCACATAGCAGCAAAAGCTTCGACTTTAGCTCGATCACCAAACCAGTGGAAGGGGAGAAAAATCTGAGCCTGACCCTGCAATATAGTAACCACCCTGTCTGGTATGCCATACAAGCATTACCGTACCTGCATCAGCAACAAAATGCCTCCATTGACCAGATGTTGTATCGCTTTTATGCCAACAGCCTGGCAGCTTATATAGCAAAAGGTATCCCATCATTGATGCAGACCATCGAGAGCTGGAAGATGGAAGGAGCTGATGCACTGCTTTCTAACTTAGAGAAAAATCCAGAACTGAAAGCAGCGCTGCTTGACGAGACACCATGGGTGATGGCAGCAGCACAGGAAGCAGATAAAAAACAAAACCTCCAACTGCTGTTCGATATCAATAAAATGCAATATGAGCGGCAGATGAGCATTCAGAAGCTCAGAGAAAGCCAATTACCGGATGGGTCATGGCCTTGGTTCCCGGGTATGAGAGGCAATGTGCATACCACCCAATCCGTCTTATTAGGTTTGGGCAGGCTGATTGAGCTGATACCCGAATCAGCCGATGAGCATCTGCTGAATGAACTCATCCGCAACGCACTGCGGTATCTGGCACAGGAGATGTATAAAACCTATCAAAAGATAGAAAAGGAAAAACAATTGAAGCACTGGCAGATAGGTACAGCCCAGATAGACTATCTGTGGATACGTTCTCTCTTTCCACATGAGGAAATGAGTGAGACTGACCGGCAGGTACTTACCTATTTCATTGAGAAAACAATCTCAGGATGGCCAAAGATGGAAGCCGATACTCAGGCTAAAGCCGCTTTAGTCTTGTATCGCCATGGAAAAATAAAAGAGGCTCAAGAGCTTCTTGCTTCTTTGAAAGAGCGCTCATTGTTCAAAGAAGAGTTGGGAGTTTATTGGAAGCATCAACGGTATGGTACAGCAACTGCCATAGAGAGCCAGGCTATGATGATAGCTGCCTTCAGCCAGATAACCCATGATACCGTATTGGTTGACGGAATAAGACAATGGTTGCTGCTCAACAAACAAACCAACAGATGGCCTACCGCACGTGCTAGCTCCGAAGCAGTGTTTGCCCTCCTGCAATACGGGACACCATGGTTAGAAGGACAACAACAAGCTACTATCAGCATAGGCGGACACACACTTGATGTGGATCATACACAGGATAGAACTGGCTTTACAGAGAAACGATGGACCGCCTCCGAGATTACTCCTGATAAAGGTAGGGTTGAAATAAATAATCCTAATCCGGTTGTAGGATGGGGTGGACTATTCAGGGAATACAAAGTAGCTGTAGACCAGGTCAGAGACTCTCAAACCAATTTGAAGATACAAAGAGAGCTACTCGTACTGAGAGAATCAGCTCCGGTACCTCTGTGGCAACCGCTGAAAGACAATATCCTGAAAACAGGCGATAAGATCAAGGTACGGCTTATCATAGAGACCGACCGCGATATGGAATTTATACACCTGCGCGACCTGAGAGCTGCCGCCTTTGAACCGGAATCAACTCTCTCTGCTTACCAATGGAATACCGCTTTAGCATATTATCAAGCAGTGAACGACACCTATACCGACTTCTTCTTCGACTACCTGCCTAGAGGAAAACATCTGTTGGAATATACCCTTATCGTCATGCAACAAGGGGAGTTTGCACACGGATATGCCCAACTGCAAAGCTACTATGCCCCTGAATTTTCAGCTACGAGCAAAGCCCAGCGAGTGAAGGTCGAGGGTGGGGAATAAAAAAATAGGTGGCGCTGCTTTTGGTAATAATATTAGATACTCACAGCCCTACTAATTTGATATATTCTATAGTGTAATTAGAATTTTTAAATAGTAATAGTTTAAAATATTTCTGTTGATTTTTATCCATTCCTTTTCTGACATCTGCTATCAGCCTATGGTATGGTGTCAAAATTTTGTAGTACATAAGCAGCTAAGCATGACAGTGTTAAAAGACGGATCATAAACTAATTACTATACATATTTCCAAGCAAAACAACATATGTGATGTGGAAACTCGTTTGTTAAAAACTTTGTTTGAAATCATATATATTTTTATATTTGTAGTCGTTACGTAAATTGAAAAGATAGGTATGAATTAAACTTACTTCTATGAGAGTATTCATGCGTGTTGCAATATGAAAATAACTGAAAGAAGGATGATTTGATTGCTGTGTAGGTACTATTTTAGTTTCAAACTGATCTTTTGTGACTGGGGTATCTAACAAAGACACGCATTGTAATTCAGATTTTTGAATCAACACAAATAATAAGACACTATGAGGTTCATAATAAAACTACAACTTTCGCATCATTCAGCTAAGCTTATCCCCATAAACTATCAATATCCATTGAGTGCTGCTATATATAAGATTCTGCAGAAGGGAGATGCTGACTATGCGAAATTTTTGCATACTCAAGGGTATGGAAAAGGATATAAGCTGTTTACGTTTTCAGATTTGAGATTAAAGTTTAAGCACGATGGCGATCGAATGAAGTTATTAGAACCGATGATGGAGTTTACGGTTTGTTTTCATCTGCCCGAAGCTGCTCAGGCTTTTGTAGAAGGATTGTTTCGCTCGGAGGAGGTTGTATTGGCAGATCAATTATCTAAAGCCGAGTTTAAAGTGCAGTCGATCACATCTTTAAAGAATCCATTGCAAGGGTTTGAAGATATGGAAATTGTTGAAATCTTAACCAAACCTCTTTCAATGATTGTGGCTGGAGTAAAAAATGAAAAGGAAAATTATAATTTTCTCTCACCCGATGATCCTCGCTTTAATGAGAGTTTGCTTTTTAATTGGAGAAACAAAATTGAAGTCAGTTATGGAGTTGAAGAGGCCAAGAAAGCATTATTGGTTTTGGAAGTCGAAAAATACGATAATCCTTGGAGATCACGGTTGGTTACCATAAAACCTAATACTGATGCGGAAACTAAAATAAAAGGATACTTGAATTTTAAATTGAAACTAATTGCTGAGAAAAGGTTTTTGGATTTGATACTGAACTCAGGTCTTGGGCTTTATACTGCTCAGGGAATGGGTTGTTTGGAGACTGTTTAGATGGAGATTGGTCCCGATAGTTATTGGGAGATTGATTGGAGATTGATGGGAGGTTGGTCCCGATAGTTATCGGGAGATTGATTGGAGATTGGTCCCGATAGTTATCGGGAGATTGATTGGAGATTGATGGGAGGTTGGTCCCGATAGTTATCGGGAGATTGGAAAAGGTGGAAAATTGTTTTATTCTAAATAGAGTATGAAAAAGAAAGATTTAAAAGAAATTTTGGCAAAGACAGATTTTGATTCATTGGTACAATGGATATTTGACTATTCACAGATGAATGCAGGCTTTGAAATTCTTTTGCGAGCAAGATTTGATCCAGAGAAAATTCGGGTTGAAACAGCTAAGGATTACCCGACAATCATTCGGGCGGCATTCCATAATAATCCCTTGAAGTCGTATGGGCGATATAGGAGATGGGATGAATATGGGTTTGATGCAGAAAATGTTCGTGCCGATTTGGAAGTAGTATTGGAAGATGCAGATTATTTTCTGAAAAATAACAATACCAGAGTTGCTGTCGAAATTTGTAAAAGTATGGTTGAAATAATTCCGGAAGAATGGGAAGAAGCGTTAGATCACGAAGGTGATGTTCAGGTAATGTATGATGAGGCAATTGATAAATTGGAAATGATGTTGAGCAACAAACTATTGCCGGAAAATGAAAAAGCAAAGCTGTTCGAGTGGTATGAAAAAGAAAGCAAAATCATGGGCAAGCATAAATATATAAGTCTTAACACGAGTTTTAATGTGCTTCAACGGTATTTTCTGAGTTCGGAAGATATGATCGAAAAAAATTTAAAGTCGTTGAATGAGAAAATCCTCAATACGTCCGAAGAATTCTACAAAGTACAATATGTGATTGAGAAAATCGAAATTTTGGAAAAGGTTGACCGTCTTGATGAAATGCAGCAAACCATCAACGAATATATAGAATTTCCGGAAGTCAGACGAATCAGGTTGAAGTCTTTGATCCTGAAAAAAGAATATGCGCTGGCTGTTGAATTGATCCGGGAAGGTATTGCCGCTGCAGAAAAGAAAGGACATATCGGAACCATTATTGACTGGAAAGAGGAATTATTAAGGGTTGTTCAGTATCAAGACGATAAGACAAAAATATTACAATTAGCTGAAGACCTACTCTACAATGGAAGAGAGCAAAAAAAATATTACGACATCCTGAAAGCCGAAACACCAAAAGAAAATTGGGATACTACATTGGCAAGGATCCTTTCCTCCATGAAAAGCGAAAAAGGTTTTTGGGGGTTTAACCATTTCCGAGCCGAGATATTGGTAGAGCATAAAAAATGGGATGAGCTTTACGTTCAGTGTGAAAAAGGAGGTGTTGATTATCTGGAGCAATACGAAAAGTATCTAAGGCCTGAATTTGATCAGAAAATTTACGAGATATATTTGAAATTTATTGAACAGCAAGCTACTATAACAAATCCGAAAGCCTATGCCAACGTCTCTCGTTTTCTGAAACGGTTGAAAACATTTTCGGGTGGTCAGGAAAAAGTCAAAGAACTGATCACTAAGTACCGGGAAGTGTATAAACGGAGAAAAAATATGATGAAGGAGTTGGAGGACATTATTTGATCATACCTTTTTGGCTGTAATAAATCGGAAGACACAGATACAACTAATTGATTTAATTTGGTGTAAAATGGAAAAGACAATACGACTCTTGCTGCTATTATCCGGTAATAGGAAATATAGTATTGATGAACTGAAAGAGAGATTTGAAGTCAGTGAGCGAACAATTTTTCGGTACTTAAATCGATTGGAGAATGCAGGGTTTATTGTTGATCGTCAGGATGGTAAATATATTTTTGCAAGAGATACCTCAGAAATAAAAAGCTTGCATAGACTATTTCATTTTACTGAAGAAGAAGCAATCGTTTTTTATCATGCTTTGTCACATTTGGAATTAGAAAACGAAATGATGGATCGCTTGCTCAAAAAGCTTCATTCCTTATATGACTTTCAAGCTTTGAAAAGGATAAAAAACACACCAAGTGTCGAGAAAGTGAAGTTATTGACTCAAGGAATTAATAATAAAAAGAGAGTCTTGTTGATTGATTATCGATCTTCTAATAGCTCTACAGTAAGCGATAGGATGGTAGAGCCTTTTCAATATATGGAAGACTATAAGGCTATTTGGTGCTTAGACATAGAAGACTGCCAGAATAAGCAGTTCAAAATTTCCCGAATTGCGGATGTTAAAATATTAAACACTCCCTGGCTTTATGAGCATCTTCATAAATTGCCATTTCACGATGCTTTCCGTATGTCGGCTTCGGAGGTAATCACTATAGTAAAAGCTATACTTACTCTGAAGGCTTATAATCTTCTCCGGGAAGAATACCCTGTGTCTGAGCAATATTTAAAAAAGGTAGGGAATAGGTATCAGTTAGAAATTCCGGTTGCAGATTTTCACGGTATAGGTCGATTTGTTTTAGGACTTCCGGGGGAAATTGATGTGCATGAACCGGAGGAATTTAAAACATTTTTGAAAGAAATGAGAAAAAGATTTGATGACTGACAGAATTTGACAGCTAAATGTATTAAGTTTGGAAAATAAATAAAAATTATGAGAATATATTTAAGACTGAGTAAGAGCCAAAAGACAATTCCATTTGATTATCAGGAACTGCTAACTGGAGTAATCCATAAGTGGATTGGTGAGAATAATGAGTTCCATGGAAAAAGTGGGCAGTATTCGTTCTCTTGGATACAAAACACTATTGCCACAGAGAAAGGTCTTAACCTGAAAAATGACGCTTATTTTTTTATAGGATCTGTAAATGATGCTTTAATAAAAAAAATTGTCAGTGGTATCCTTGAAAGTCCGGAAATGTTTCTTGACGTTCGAGTGCTTGATATTCAGATTAAGAATATTCCAAGTTTTAGGAGTTTAGAAAAATTTTTAATGGCAAGTCCGGTCTTTTTAAAAATAAGAGAGGGGGAAGAAATAAGACATGTAACATTAAATGATAAAGATTTCGAAGAAGTTTTAACTAAGAATTTAAAACGTAAATTAGAAAAGGCTAACTTATCTTCAGAAGGGGTGTCAATAATACTCAATCCTGAAACGAGTTTTAGGCAGACTAAGCTTGTGACATACAAGGGGATTAAAAATAAAGCATCTTTAGCGCCAATAATTATTAAAGGCACTCAGGAACAAATTGCCTATGCATGGTGTAACGGTCTTGGAAACTCAACTGGAATTGGTTTTGGGACGTTAAAATAAATTTAAGATGGAGAAGTATTACGTTGTAAAATATACCGGACCATTTGGCTTTATAAAGCCTTGGACAGCTGTAAGAGATAGTGAAACGTTTTCGCAACAGTTTTTGACCCCAAGTATTGTGGAGGGAATCGAGAAAAAATTGTTTCCGGAGTTATTGGATGAAGTTGGGATAAAAAAGATAAAAAGGCATCGATTGTCTTATACACAAATAAGCCAACAGCAAGAAGTCATCCAAACTCGCGGATGGAATTCCACGAAAAAGGGAGGGCAAATTCTCTTTGAAAGGCCTACTGCAATTTTGATTAGAGGTGTTCTTTTAGAACCTATTTTACATTTGGTATTTTGGACAAAAGAAGATGCAGAAAGGGCATTTGAACAACATATCTGTTTATGTAGGAATGAAGATATTCTGATGCCTAAAGGAATTACTGAGGTTAATCAGAATGATTTGGATGATGAAACTCTTTTTAATGGATATGAACTAATTTTTGAAAATAATGAGAATGCATTTCAAGTTGGTTATCATCGTGTAACTAATGAGCCCATGTTCGGTTGGTTGAAGATTGTAGGTACACCTATTAACAGATTTTTGAAATGAGCTTGATATTTGCAAAATCAGGACCTGAATGGACACCTTTACCAACTCATTTGTTGCAAGTTGCCGAGGCGTCTAAAACTTTTGCCAAATATCTGGGATTGGATGAAAATATTGCTTATAATGGAGCTGTTTTGCATGATATAGGAAAAGCACATCCCTTTTTTCAGGAAAGACTAAAAGATAAATTTAATAGAACAACAACCTTTCGTCACGAGATTGCTTCACTGTTTTTTCTTTCAGTATTTCCTAGAAGTCAGTGGAATTCACTGATAGAGATGGCTGTAGGGCACCATAAATCTGTTATTAATGACATCGGAAAGAAAGGTTTATTAGATTTAGAAGAAAATGATGATTACATAGACTTTCATTTGGGTAATTGGAAAGACTGGAGCCTAAGAGCAATAGAAATTTTGAATCAATTAGGAGTAGTTTGTTTACCAATAAGAAGAAATGAAGCTTTTGAAAACTTAGCATATTGCATTGAATATTGCGAAAGTTTTATAAGGCAAAAGGGATATTCCGAATGGAGAGGTTTATTAATGGGAGCTGATCATTTTGCATCTTCACTGATAAATAAAACTGTAGAACACACCCGTAGAATCTTTAAAATTCCTGATTTAAGTTTTTACAATCGACAACATGTACTGTTTCCATTATCGTTGAAAGAAGCAAGTTCGCCAAAAAAGCATACAATAGTTGTTGCTTGTACTGGTGCAGGAAAAACAGATTATTTGTTTAGAAGATGTAAAGGTCGGGTTTTTTATACTTTACCATTTCAGGCATCTATAAATGCTATGTTTAACAGAGTACGGAATGATTTGGAAAATAATAATCCTGACATTGATATTCGGGTATTACATTCTACTTCGATAATAGTTGCGAGAAAAGAAAATGAGGAAACTTCATTACAGAACTTAATGGGGTCTTCCATTAAAATTCTGACACCACACCAATTAGCTTCTATTGCATTAGGAATGAAAGGATATGAGGCAATGATTTTGGATATAAAAGGTTGCGATGTGATTCTCGATGAGGTACATACTTATTCCGGAATTTCTCAGGCATTGGTTTTAAAGTTAATTCAGGTGTTGAAAAGTCTGGATTGTAGGATTCATATAGGAACTGCGACTATGCCAAGTATTCTCTATCGGGGAATAATGAAGGCGCTAGATGATGATGTATTGGAAGTAAATTTAGCTGAAGATGAATTGGAGCAGTTTGATCGTCATATTATACATAAGATAGAAAGTTTTGATTTAACTCAGGATATTATTTCTAAAGCAGTGGAAGACAATCAGAAGATTTTGATTGTTATGAATACGATCAAAGACGCTCAAGATGCTTATAGGATTATTAAAGAAAGTCATCCAGAAATTCCAGCTTTACTGCTACACAGCAAATTCAAAAGAGGCGATAGAAATTTTAAAGAAGCACAGCTACTAGGTTTAGATGATGATGGAGAACCATCTTTTAAATTTAATACAAGTAATGAAGCCTGTATCGTGGTATCAACACAAATCGTTGAGGTTAGTTTAGATATCAGTTTCGATATTATGATAACAGCAACCGCGCCTTTAGATGCTATGATTCAAAGATTTGGACGAATTAATAGAAAAAGATGTAAAGACACAATTGGGAAATTTAAAGATATCCATGTTATAAAACCACCAATTGGAATCAAGGAAGCACGACCTTATGAAGTGGATGTTTTACAAAAGTCTTATGAAGTTTTACCTAATGGCGAAGTGTTAAGAGAAAGAGATTTACAACAAAAGATAGATCAGGTTTACACCGAAATAGACTTTTTAAAAATCGAAGAACATAGCATTTTCCAAACCAATATAGGATTTACTTTAGGAAAACTAACACACAGAAGTAGAGCTATATTGTTTGATTTATTATCCATTGAGAGTGTGAGTTGCATTCTAGAATCAGACGAAGAAGAATATTTGAATGGTGATTTTGAGACAAGACTAAATTTGGAAATATCTGTTGCTTATTGGACAGTGGCAAAAATGCGTCAGTTAGATAAGGGAAACAAACCTTTTGTTATTCCCGATAAAGCTTATGATTTTGATGTAGGTTTGGAGGTGTCAAAAATAAAAAGAGAGAATTTTAGTGTATTAAATCAATTTATATGATAACAACATTAGTAGGCAGAACTTTTTTAAAAGCATATAACAAGAAATACAATCAAAATTACTCTGCTAAGGATTTCTTTGAAAAGGTGTATTTCGAGTTGTTTTTTAATCACTCAAAATATATGCAATGGGTTACCAATTCACCTTTTGTGCAAATGAGTAAAGGTCAAAAGCCTCATTTGCTTTCAGTAAAGGAGAGAGCAGAAAAACTTGAGAAACTCTTTTCTAAAGTTGAGACAGAAGTGCCAGACGCAAGTTTTGCCATTGGTTTTCCAGCATCTGAAAGTAAGACTTATGCTAGTACTTCAGGTTTAGTAAGTGATATTTTAATTGATACAGATGAAGAAGATGTCTTTCTTTCATGGATAGGAAGTGGGTTAGGGATAGGTGTAGCAGGTGGTTATAGTTTGCTGATAAATGATTCGCAAATAACTTTGGAGACTTTTGAAGGTTGGAGACTGTATAGAAAGTATTTGAATGATCCAGCTTTAGAAAAATTAAGAGGAAATCAAATTAATTCCTGGAATGGACAATGGTTAACTTATAAGATGGGAACGAGATTTAATGAAAGCTTTAGTTTTTATGATTTAGAGCAAGAACAAGTTTTCAAGATAGACTCGTCGTTAGCTGAAGTAAATACTGTCAATTGGTCTAATCTGTTTTTTAGCCTCTCAAATAAATTTCCTGATATAGTATTAAACGCATATATCTATAGTTTAGGACAAACAAATAAAACTATTGGTTTCATACCGTTGTTTTTAAAATCAGGCAGAAGATTGAAAGATGTGTTCAGGCAACTTTATCATACTGAGAAACCGTTTAATAGTAAAGAGTTTCAATCATTGTTTGGAATGCATATTAAAAGAGCTTGTGAATTAGGGAATATAGGTTTACATGCTTTACAGCCAATAAATCTTAAAAAATATATGGATGAGAATAAAAACTTACCCATAAATAACGACGAACAAATTTTAATTTATCAATCATATAAAACTTGGTTAATAGCTATGATTTCAAAAAATAAAGAACAAATCACAGATTATACTATAGAATTAGCGGAGCTACTTCTGAGGTATAGAGGTAATGCAAAAGGCACTACAGGGAAAAATCTAATTGAAAAAGATCTATTTGGTGCTACATCCAAAAAAGGTTTTATAAATGCTTTGACAAATATGATTGCTGATTTGAACGATTCAGATTTAGAAACATTGAAAAAGCTGAAGGATGAAGTGCATTTGATGAACAATGAAGAATTTAGTTATTTCAGCACTTTATTAAAATTTGACTACGCTTTTATAGAGAAAAAATCTTAACACTTTAAATATATAAATTATGAGTAATACAGTTTATATCAGAACACTAAAGAGAGCAGAACACACTGTATTCTGTGTTTCAGATGGACAGAAATATTATTATGACGCACAGTTTAACCGAAGAATTCCATTTTCAAGCGGACAGCAGGTAAAAAGGAGTATTATTGATTCTATTTCTGATCACCTAAATGTGATTCCAAGTCCTACAACATTTTTGTTTGATATTGATAAGCAAAAGAAAATGACAGAAGGAGAAGTTTATGGCACTTGTGATCCGTCTTATCCAGATCAACTATTCGGTGGTTGGATGAAAGCTGCAAAAGGTGGAAAAGACAGAACTTTGAAAAGAAGGAGTCCTTTATCCATTTCAGCGATGCGTGCTTTACATCCTCTATTAGCTGGACTTGAAAATGATAATGCTTCTTTCGACAGAAGCGATCGTCCTAATAATATTGTTATTGTAAGGGATGCTGATGGGAACGAATTGTCAGAAGAAGAAATTGTTCAATTTCTCGAAGGAAAAGATAGAAGTTTAAGTAGAAAGTGGATTCCGAATCAGAGTCGCGCATCAGGTCTTTTCGTTTCAGATATAGCTATCGATTTACGCAGATTATTTTGTGTAAGTTTAAATTCATTCGAACCTGAAATGTCAGATGAAACGATAGAGGAACTAAAAGAAGAAGGATGGATTGAAAGCAAAAATGTTTTTGGCTCTTGTTTAGTTGCTCCTCAAAATATTCGGGAAGAATGGGCAAAGGCCTTAGCTTCTGCAATTATTAATTGGAAAATAACATCTAACCAGTCCAGAACTTTTAGTTTGATGGATACTTTGGCTATATCAATAAGTGATAATGCTAATTTAATCGCAGGAAGTATCCGTGCAAAACTATCAGAAGAAGATTCAAAAAGAGCAGAGCCAATTATTGAGGAAAAGATGGATGGCGTAAAAACTTTTGTTAGTATTCAGGCAAGTGCTTTTATCTTGACCAAAACAGAAACTATTGATGCAATCCAAAAAGCAGAGCAGGAATTATATGATAGAATGATGGCTTTCGATTACGAAAATCAAATTTAAAGTACGTCGCAGATAGGTGTCTGGTGAAATCCAAGCACCTATTTTACTTTGTGACTTGTCTTCGTCAATAATAGGGAGAGTCACCTTTCATCTTATTAAAATCATCTCCAACATAAATACAGCTAAACAAAAAGTGATATAAAACAATGAATTGATTAAGTGAAAACCGAATTAAATTATGAACCTCACCGCAACCCACATAAATTATTACCGTGTATGCCATCGCAAGCTTTGGCTTTTTGCCAATAATATTCAGATGGAACAGACTTCTGATTTAGTTGCCGATGGGAAATTGGTTGAAGCAGAGTCATATCAACACAGGGGTGAGCGTTTTTCACAAATTAATTTATTTTATGAATGGGATGACATTTCTTTTAGTGGTAAAGTTGATTATTTTGATGCTAAAAACAAAGTGATTCACGAAACCAAACGAAGCAATAAAGTGGAACAGGCACATATCTGGCAGGTGAAGTTTTACCTATGGTTGATGAAAATGAATGAAATAGAAGCTGAAAAAGGAATCATCGAATATCCTAAAATGAGAGAAAGAGAAACGGTCTATTTAGAGGAAGATGATATGCTTTATCTGGAAAAAATAGTTGAGGAAATAAGATATTTGCTTAAAAATGATACTTGTCCGCCGGTTATTAATGCTAAGATCTGTAAAAGTTGTAGTTATTATGATTTTTGTTATTCAGGAGAGGAGGATTGATGGGAGATTGATGGGAGATTGATGGGAGATTGGTGGGAGATTGATGGGAGATTGATGGGAGATTGATGGGAGATTGGTGGGAGATTGATGGGAGATTGATGGGAGATTGGTGGGAGATTGATGGAAGATTGATGGGAGATTGATGGGAGATTGATTGAAGATTGGTGGGAGGTTGATGGGAGATTGGTGGGAGATTGGTGGAAGATTGATGGGAGATTGGTGGGAGATTGATGGGAGATTGGTGGGAGATTGATGGGAGATTGATGGGGGATTGATGGGAGATTGGTTGGAGATTGATGGAAGATTGATGGGAGATTGGTGGAAGATTGATGGAAAATCGTTCAATCCCTTCAATCTTACTCAATCCATTCAATCTAAAAATAAAAAAATATACAAAAAATGCATTATGGAAAATAGTCAATGGTTGTTATACAAAATGGAAATTCGAGAAAAAATTCGTTCTTTTTCATTACTTGTTATCAAGCTTTCAGAGAAATTGGATAAAAATACAGCAACAAGAGTAATCAATTATCAATTGACAAAATCAGGAACTTCAATTTATGCCAACTATAGGGCTGCGTTGCGTGCGAGATCGAAAGCTGAGTTTTTCAGTAAATTATCTATATGTGTTGAAGAGGCAGATGAAACGGAAATGTGGCTAGAACTACTTATCACATCAAAAATAGTTGAAGGTGAAGAATTAAAAACAATCCATAAAGAAAGTCTTGAAATACTGAAAATTCTTGCATCCATGCGAAAAAAGATAAAATAAACGATTCAATCAATCTTTTCAATCTCAAAAAAATGAAAAAATCCTATTATTTATTCAATCCTGGACGGTTAAGCCGGAAAGACAATACCTTACGTTTTGTGCCTGTTGATGAAGAGGGTAGAGAAGGAATTGCTAAATATCTTCCAGTAGTTGGAATTGATAATTTGTATTGTTTTGGTTCGCTTGATACAAACAGTGCGTTGTATAATTTTTTAGGTAAGAACAGAGTTTCAGTTCATTTTTTTGATTATTACGAGCATTATACGGGAAGTTTTATGCCAAAGGAGTATTTACTAAGCGGGAAAGTGATTATTGAACAGACAAAGGCATATACTTCCACAAAACGCAGGATGGAAATTGCACAAAAATTTGTGGAAGGTGCTATAGCTAACATGCTACGCAATCTGAAATATTATCAAACTCGTGGAAAGGCTCTCGAAGCATATATCAGCCAGATTGAAGAATTTAATGAAGGTCGGAAAAATGTTTTCGGAATTGATGAACTCATGGGATGGGAGGGAAATATCCGACAGGTTTATTATGCAGCTTTTAGCGAAATTATTCCCGGATATACAATGGGTAACAGAACCAAGCAACCACCATCTAATGAGATTAATGCATTAATTTCGTTTGGTAATATGATGTGTTATACCCTATGTTTAGATCAGATTTATCATACTCAACTTAATCCTACGATCAGTTATCTGCATGAGCCTGGGTATAGACGCTATTCATTAGCTTTAGATATTGCAGAAGTTTTTAAGCCGATTTTAGTTGACCGATTAATTTTTAGTTTGTTGAATAAGAAGATGTTGACTGAAAAAGATTTTGAGAAGAAATTAAACTATTGTTTACTGAATGAATCGGGTAAGAAGAAAGTTTTAAAAGATTGGGAAGAACGTTTGTCTCAAACCATTAAACATCGTAAGTTAAACCGAAGTGTTAGTTACAAACATTTGGTAAGATTGGAGATATATAAATTAATTAAACATATTATGAAGATCGAAGAGTATAAACCGTTTAAGGCGTGGTGGTAGCGGAGAGATTGGACCCGGTAGCTATTGGGGGATTGATGGAAGATTGGTGGGAGATTGATTGAAGATTGGTGGGAGATTGGTGGAAGATTGATGGGAGATTGATTGAAGATTGGTGGGAGATTGATGGGAGATTGGTGGGAGATTGATGGAAGATTGATGGAAGATTGGTGGGAGATTGATGGGAGATTGATGGGAGATTGATTGAAGATTGGTGGGAGATTGATGGGAGATTGATGGAAGATTGGTGGGAGATTGGTGGGAGATTGGTGGAAGATTGGTGGAAGATTGATGGAAGATTGATGGAAAATTGTTCAATCCCTTCAATCTCATTCAATCCCTTCAATCTAACTCAATCCCTTCAATCTAACTCAATCCCTTCAATCTAACTCAATCCCTTCAATCTAACTCAATCCCTTCAATCTAACTCAATCCCTTCAATCCCATTCATTCTAACTCAATAAAAAAAACAAATAATATGTATGTAATACTGGTATATGATATAGGCGAAAAGCGTGTAGGAAAAATGTTAAAGTTGTGTCGTCAATATTTAAACTGGATACAGAATTCCGTTTTTGAAGGGGAACTTACTCCATCACAACTTCGTGAATTAAAAATGAGATCGAATAAAATAATGGATGTAGAAGTAGATAGTTTGATTATCTTTACAAGTCGTAATCAGGATTGGCTTGATAAAGAAGTGATAGGCAAGGAAAAAAACGAGTTGACTTCATTTCTTTAAGTCGTCTATGTTAACGAAAAAAAATGTTTAAAGGCGTTCTTTGACATCTTGAAATTTAAAATGTTTATAATCAATTAGATATGCTGTCGTCTAAGTCTTGATACTTTTGTGATATTAGACATGGACGACTATTTGTTGCTTTTTTGGGTATATTTATTTTTACAATCAGTTGAGATTCAGACTTGAAATTTGATTATCTTTGCGGCTCTTAATTGAACCATATTGGAATTGAAACGAAACGGAACGAAAAGACCTAAACGTCCTTGTAAGCTCTTAATTGAACCATATTGGAATTGAAACTTTCTTGCCCTCGATAGTCGCTATCTCTATAGTGCTCTCTTAATTGAACCATATTGGAATTGAAACGTCATTAAAGCCTTCTACATGCGTGAACACTTTTTTCTCTTAATTGAACCATATTGGAATTGAAACCTCTACCTCATCTCTTTCAATAGTTCGAAAGAAATCCTCTTAATTGAACCATATTGGAATTGAAACAAATATTTCTCGTTCATTAAGTATTTCAAAATCATCCTCTTAATTGAACCATATTGGAATTGAAACCTTTTGGGATAGGAGATGATGTTGGAGTGCAAAAGCCTCTTAATTGAACCATATTGGAATTGAAACATATACTGAACCCCCGCAATACACATCGTCCCTTCTCTCTTAATTGAACCATATTGGAATTGAAACTCTGGTCGATAGCAGCAATAAATGTGTTAAATTTCTCTCTTAATTGAACCATATTGGAATTGAAACGGATTTGGAGCAAGCACATGGAGGGTAGAGTATCTTCTCTTAATTGAACCATATTGGAATTGAAACCGCTAAAGCGATGGGATGGGCTTTAAACCTAAATAACTCTTAATTGAACCATATTGGAATTGAAACAGCTTTAGAAAAGGTGTATCAGTTCAAAAGAGAAGTCTCTTAATTGAACCATATTGGAATTGAAACAAATATTTCTCGTTCATTAAGTATTTCAAAATCATCCTCTTAATTGAACCATATTGGAATTGAAACGTATTGTTAAAACAGACGGGGGACGGGAGCATCACGTCTCTTAATTGAACCATATTGGAATTGAAACCAAAAACAATTGATGCGATAAAGAAATTTAACACATTCTCTTAATTGAACCATATTGGAATTGAAACTGTACTCCAAAAAAGAGCGAAGTTGTCCGAAAGACCCTCTTAATTGAACCATATTGGAATTGAAACTGAACATCGGCAAAAGGTTCGAAGTTCTATTCAAGCTCTTAATTGAACCATATTGGAATTGAAACGTGGGAATTATAGACACCTCAGCGTTGATGTTATCCTCTTAATTGAACCATATTGGAATTGAAACCAACTTGTTATCTATCAGATGGAAGATGATTTCAATCTCTTAATTGAACCATATTGGAATTGAAACATCGTTTTCTCTATCGTAATAGTGTTTCGACCTTCTCTTAATTGAACCATATTGGAATTGAAACCTTGTAAAGAAAACGGGGAACAAAATGTTTTCTTACTCTTAATTGAACCATATTGGAATTGAAACTGTTAGTCATTCGTAAAGATATTCTACAAGTGCCTTCTCTTAATTGAACCATATTGGAATTGAAACAGCGTCACGATACGTGATGAAGAAGGGACGATGTGTCTCTTAATTGAACCATATTGGAATTGAAACGGTGTCGCCTTTCCAAATGTCTGTATTTTGATTTTTCTCTTAATTGAACCATATTGGAATTGAAACACGCTTCTAAAATAATGTAGTTTGCATTTGTTCATTCTCTTAATTGAACCATATTGGAATTGAAACTTTAAACCGGTGCTATACATCTTACCTGCTTTAAGACTCTTAATTGAACCATATTGGAATTGAAACTCTCGTGTAAAGCTTCCTTTTAGGGAAAGGATACAGACTCTTAATTGAACCATATTGGAATTGAAACTTTGTAAAGACGGATACCGATCTAATAGCAACAAGCTCTTAATTGAACCATATTGGAATTGAAACACTACGACTGCGACAAGTTTTTTGACTCGAAAGAATCTCTTAATTGAACCATATTGGAATTGAAACCTGGAAGTAACTTAAGGGGAGAATTAGGAAGGACTACTCTTAATTGAACCATATTGGAATTGAAACAGCGTCACGATACGTGATGAAGAAGGGACGATGTGTCTCTTAATTGAACCATATTGGAATTGAAACTTAGTGGGAGAGATTAGCCGCATATGTCTGAAAAACCTCTTAATTGAACCATATTGGAATTGAAACATGATTTCTTTCAAACTATTGAAAGAGATGAGGTAGCTCTTAATTGAACCATATTGGAATTGAAACAATTTATTGTATTCGGTTTTAGGGACATCTATTTTTCTCTTAATTGAACCATATTGGAATTGAAACTGATAAGAGCAGTATTATTCATGTGAAGTCTTCTAACTCTTAATTGAACCATATTGGAATTGAAACTCTCTTAGCCAAATAGCTAACAAACCCGCTACTTTTCTCTTAATTGAACCATATTGGAATTGAAACGTGATTCCTTGTAGTTCTTTTTCTTTATAGAAATAACTCTTAATTGAACCATATTGGAATTGAAACTCAATACGTTCAGTACACGTTAGAAATCGATCCTCCTCTTAATTGAACCATATTGGAATTGAAACAGTACTTCCCTCTTTAACCACCCCGTAGTAATGGATCTCTTAATTGAACCATATTGGAATTGAAACCTGCTACTTGCTGTGATGTGGCGATCTTCGACATTCCTCTTAATTGAACCATATTGGAATTGAAACAAATAGTTACAAACCGCATATATGTCGTTTAACTCTCTCTTAATTGAACCATATTGGAATTGAAACCTAAAATGTGAACACGGCTCGTGCTTCACATTTTACTCTTAATTGAACCATATTGGAATTGAAACCTAAAATGTGAACACGGCTCGTGCTTCACATTTTACCTCTTAATTGAACCATATTGGAATTGAAACTGCTTCAAGTGGTTCTGAGGCTCTCATACCTGTTTTCTCTTAATTGAACCATATTGGAATTGAAACTTCAAACCTCGTAAGTTCTCAAAACATATTCAGTTTCCTCTTAATTGAACCATATTGGAATTGAAACTAGAGCTCTAATATGCGGTTTGTCTGCGACTTCGTCTCTTAATTGAACCATATTGGAATTGAAACATTATGGTATTATTAAAGCTTATTTTCTCTACTTTTCTCTTAATTGAACCATATTGGAATTGAAACATGAGGGGGTTTTGGACTATTGCCATAATATTTATACTCTTAATTGAACCATATTGGAATTGAAACATTATGGTATTATTAAAGCTTATTTTCTCTACTTTTCTCTTAATTGAACCATATTGGAATTGAAACATATATTTTTCACATTGAAATACGCCCCTAATGCTTGCTCTTAATTGAACCATATTGGAATTGAAACACGTTTGATATACTTTTCAGGCTTTCTTACTGAAAACTCTTAATTGAACCATATTGGAATTGAAACTTTAAAAAACGCCGAGCTCTCGTTCTTGCCTAAATGCTCTTAATTGAACCATATTGGAATTGAAACTTTTGGGATATCACCCGTACTTAATGTACTTAAACTCTTAATTGAACCATATTGGAATTGAAACTTTTACTCCGTCTGAATAATACACCACGCCATTATACTCTTAATTGAACCATATTGGAATTGAAACATGACGGAGGTCTATCAAGTCTATTATACAACTAACCTCTTAATTGAACCATATTGGAATTGAAACTAATTTCTAAACTTGCCTAACCGGTATGGTTTCGTCCTCTTAATTGAACCATATTGGAATTGAAACATAGTGTCCTTCGTGTAAATTTTGATCATTGGCCTCCTCTTAATTGAACCATATTGGAATTGAAACCACCGAGTAGGAGAGGTGGTCGATGTGCCTTCGTTGCTCTTAATTGAACCATATTGGAATTGAAACAACCCTAACTGTCCGTTGCCGTTTAAACCGGTGCTACTCTTAATTGAACCATATTGGAATTGAAACCTGCTTGTTTCCATGTTTTAGACTTGCTATCGTAAACTCTTAATTGAACCATATTGGAATTGAAACTCGTTGTTAGAGTTTGAAGACGATCAGATGTTTGACTCTTAATTGAACCATATTGGAATTGAAACACCTGTACAAACTCATTTCTATGATCTGTATCCATTCTCTTAATTGAACCATATTGGAATTGAAACTCAATATGTTCAGTACACGTTAGAGATTGATCCTTCTCTTAATTGAACCATATTGGAATTGAAACTTTATTTTTTCTTTGTAATATTTTATTTTTTCTTTAACTCTTAATTGAACCATATTGGAATTGAAACGGGAGATGGTAGGCTTTGTACCTCTTGCAGTTTTCTCTTAATTGAACCATATTGGAATTGAAACGTACTTTCTCGAACTGTGTGTTGACCATCTCTCCCTCTTAATTGAACCATATTGGAATTGAAACTTGTCCCAGGTCTCGGTAGGAGTTATCACTCCGGTTCTCTTAATTGAACCATATTGGAATTGAAACTGCAGAATAACTTCCTCTCTTGTGTTAGTTACGGTCTCTTAATTGAACCATATTGGAATTGAAACTCATCGCATGCGTGAGCTCTGATGTAGGCTTTAAGCTCTTAATTGAACCATATTGGAATTGAAACGTCTGACAACGAACTCACTCCTTCAATAGGGGCTTGCTCTTAATTGAACCATATTGGAATTGAAACGTTAATGTCTTTTACAGCTTTAGCAAAATCTTGTTCTCTTAATTGAACCATATTGGAATTGAAACACAGAAAACAAATGCCCTGCGTCAAACTTCCCCCGCCTCTTAATTGAACCATATTGGAATTGAAACAAGGGTGCTCAGGACTTTTCTATCAGACCGATCTCCCTCTTAATTGAACCATATTGGAATTGAAACGAATGTTATTGACGGCACGTTTCAACGTGCAGTTAGCTCTTAATTGAACCATATTGGAATTGAAACTACTTGAGTAGATACTCGTTTGCGTCTTTAACATCTCTCTTAATTGAACCATATTGGAATTGAAACGCGTTAAGATTTTATTTCTTACACACCAATGGAAACCTCTTAATTGAACCATATTGGAATTGAAACTTTAGTTCGGTCATATGGAGACTTATTAAAGTTCCCCTCTTAATTGAACCATATTGGAATTGAAACATTGGCCGGCTGCTCAACATCCTGAAGGCAGTATGCTCTTAATTGAACCATATTGGAATTGAAACTACTTGAGTAGATACTCGTTTGCGTCTTTAACGTCTCTCTTAATTGAACCATATTGGAATTGAAACTTGATCCTCGTATCTGAATCTATTCTCACGCAGTGAACTCTTAATTGAACCATATTGGAATTGAAACGTGGAGAGGAAAACGAGTATGTAACCTTATCGACTCTCTTAATTGAACCATATTGGAATTGAAACATACATATTGTCGGATCACTTGTATCAAGTATTCTTCTCTTAATTGAACCATATTGGAATTGAAACTATTGTCTGATAAGTTCATTTGTTTGTTTAATTCCGCTCTTAATTGAACCATATTGGAATTGAAACCCGGTCTAAAAGCTCCTGAAATCTTTTTTCTCCTATCTCTTAATTGAACCATATTGGAATTGAAACGTATTGACCTAAAGCAACCCTCTTTTCTGGCTTTCTCTTAATTGAACCATATTGGAATTGAAACTGCAAACTCATCTAACATGAATAAATAATCTCCTCTCTTAATTGAACCATATTGGAATTGAAACATACGTTAGCTCTGACCCTTCTGCCCCCTCAAGAATCTCTTAATTGAACCATATTGGAATTGAAACGTATCTTTGTTCCTAATGTTCAGATTTACCGGTTTTCTCTTAATTGAACCATATTGGAATTGAAACTTACTCTTCAGAAGGCTCTGCCACTTGACCTATGATCTCTTAATTGAACCATATTGGAATTGAAACCAAATAGTCTTTATCTAACTTGTACGTTGTTTTGACTCTCTTAATTGAACCATATTGGAATTGAAACTAGTCCTCAAAAAGCTTCTCAACTTTACTTCTGAACTCTTAATTGAACCATATTGGAATTGAAACTTCTCTGGTATAAAAGCATTCGGATGGTCTTTTAAGCTCTTAATTGAACCATATTGGAATTGAAACTTTAAAGAACGCCGAACTCTCGTTTTTGCCTAAATGCTCTTAATTGAACCATATTGGAATTGAAACTCTTTTCTCTGCCCTGCGTAAAATAGCTTCCTGATACTCTTAATTGAACCATATTGGAATTGAAACTGTTTTTCACTCTCCGATATGTATTGTCGGATCACTCTCTTAATTGAACCATATTGGAATTGAAACTGTTTTTCACTCTCCGATATGTATTGTCGGATCACTCTCTTAATTGAACCATATTGGAATTGAAACACAATATGTAACAGAGAGTGAAAAAGCTGGAAGATGCTCTTAATTGAACCATATTGGAATTGAAACCTCTAATTCTAATTATAGGCTTGCGGCTAAACGTACTCTTAATTGAACCATATTGGAATTGAAACAAGGTTTGACCCCTTTTGGGATGCCTCAGATAATGACTCTTAATTGAACCATATTGGAATTGAAACTCTATATCCTCCAAACTACCGGGGTCAACATTATCCTCTTAATTGAACCATATTGGAATTGAAACATGAAAAAGTGATAGTTCTCACCATCGAATGCTATCTCTTAATTGAACCATATTGGAATTGAAACATGAAACAAGTCATTCCGAACAGGGCTAACAGATTCCTCTTAATTGAACCATATTGGAATTGAAACTGCAAAAGTGAGAAATGGCGCATTTGTGTTGATGGACTCTTAATTGAACCATATTGGAATTGAAACTGAATACTATAACGATCAACTCAAAACGATGGATAAACTCTTAATTGAACCATATTGGAATTGAAACGTTCAAGTAGGAGTTGAAACCGATTGGGAGTTTATTCTCTTAATTGAACCATATTGGAATTGAAACAACATACCCGACTGATACACAGAAAAACTAAAATCCCTCTTAATTGAACCATATTGGAATTGAAACTTATCTACTAAAAAACTTTTATCTGAATTAGTTAATTCTCTTAATTGAACCATATTGGAATTGAAACTGCAAAAGTGAGAAATGGCGCATTTGTGTTGATGGACTCTTAATTGAACCATATTGGAATTGAAACCGAAATTGAAGGGAATATTATTAAGATAGTATTCCTCTCTTAATTGAACCATATTGGAATTGAAACTTTAAAAAATGCCGAGCTCTCATTTTTGCCTAAATGCTCTTAATTGAACCATATTGGAATTGAAACATTTCTGTTGCTAACCCCAAAACCCCCGCCCAAATGCTCTTAATTGAACCATATTGGAATTGAAACTCTTTTCTCTGCCCTGCGTAAAATAGCTTCCTGATACTCTTAATTGAACCATATTGGAATTGAAACGTCTTCCAGTCTAATGACGCACACTTTTCATCGTGCTCTTAATTGAACCATATTGGAATTGAAACTTCTAATAAGCGTAAAATGATATTTATTTTAGTTTGCTCTTAATTGAACCATATTGGAATTGAAACATTTTAGAGCTTTGCAGGACGTATGAGAACGATTGGCTCTTAATTGAACCATATTGGAATTGAAACGAGAAATATATCAGACGCAAATCGGGTTCCGTTAGCTCTTAATTGAACCATATTGGAATTGAAACTCACCTGACCGTCTGTCCCATCAGTAAGAGCTGGCTCTTAATTGAACCATATTGGAATTGAAACGTGGTCACAAAAACATCATCTCTCCCTAATTCTTCATCTCTTAATTGAACCATATTGGAATTGAAACCTACTTCTTTTTCTTTTGAGAACTCATCCTCCTTATCTCTTAATTGAACCATATTGGAATTGAAACTTAAGCGCATCAGTAATAGTTTTTAGTTTAAAATAGCTCTTAATTGAACCATATTGGAATTGAAACTATAATGGCTGGGGTTTTGCGGACATGATGGTAAACTCTTAATTGAACCATATTGGAATTGAAACAAAGTGGTGGCTTCGACAGGGCTCAGCCACCACTAAGCTCAGTCACCACTAAATTCTGTCACCATCTACTCTCAATCGCACTATTTGGAATTGAAACATATTATAGCCGAATTGGCTATAAGTCTCAGAGTAGCTCTCAATCGCACTATTTGGAATTGAAACTGATTAAAAATTAGTTAAAAACTATTATCTTATATACTCTCAATCGCACTATTTGGAATTGAAACGGTGAAGGACGAACGATTTCCCATCTTTTTCTCCAACTCTCAATCGCACTATTTGGAATTGAAACGCGTCATAAATGCCACGAATTGCTTTGCAATCCTGCACTCTCAATCGCACTATTTGGAATTGAAACTCTTATATTAAACGATCGGACATGCATCCCCGAAGCTCTCAATCGCACTATTTGGAATTGAAACGCAAGGCATCTGGAGAGAGCAAAAGAAATAATAGCTGACTCTCAATCGCACTATTTGGAATTGAAACTGATTTTTTAGTTTTTAGAATTATTAATTTATTATACTCTCAATCGCACTATTTGGAATTGAAACTCGGGCTCGGCAGAAGAAATCACGGTGTTAACTGACTCTCAATCGCACTATTTGGAATTGAAACCCGATCATAACTAATTCGTCTTTTATTTTAAGCAAACTCTCAATCGCACTATTTGGAATTGAAACAATTTACGGCTTTTGGGTTTTAGCCGGGATATTATCTCTCAATCGCACTATTTGGAATTGAAACTTGCCCTGCCCTACGTAATTACCTGTAATCACGTGCTCTTAATCGCACTATTTGGAATTGAAACCCTTTAGAGTTTTCAAGGAATTTTACTTGCGATTTCGCTCTCAATCGCACTATTTGGAATTGAAACAACCAGAAATGTAATGAATATTTGAAAGTCCTGGCTCTCAATCGCACTATTTGGAATTGAAACTTGTATAATTCACTCCCTAAGATAGGGATCAGATATCTCTCAATCGCACTATTTGGAATTGAAACATTCTTTTAAAAAGAGGCAGGGATGAACCCTACCTCCTCTTGATCACATTAATTGGGATCGAAACTAACATCTTGCATAAAACCAAAAAAATCTCTTTCTTCTCTTAATCTACTAGTTAGAAAAGAAACTTTTGTTTATTTCTAAATTTATTTTACTTTTGTAAACTCTCAATCGTTCCATTTGGAATTGAAACATTAACTTTATTTTGAAATTCTCTAATAAAATTTTCTCTCTCAATCGCACTATTTGGAATTGAAACAAAGTGGTGGCTTCGACTAAGCTCAGCCACCACTAAGCTCAGCCACCACTAAGTTCTGTCACCATCAACTCTTAAACGCACTATTTGGAATTGAAACGCGGGGGCGGAGTATTTCACAGGTATGTGTGATATGCTCTCAATCGCACTATTTGGAATTGAAACCCTGAAAAAACAGGTGTTCCATTTCTCGGTTACAATCTCTTAATTGAACCATATTGGAATTGAAACTGCTTTTTTACCTTTATAAGAGTATTGTCTTTTATTCTCTTAATTGAACCATATTGGAATTGAAACTCGCAATCGTATTGATGTGCGGAGTAGCCTATACTTCTCTTAATTGAACCATATTGGAATTGAAACAATATAAATTTGATAGGCTGTATTAACTTTACTCTTCTCTTAATTGAACCATATTGGAATTGAAACGCTGAACAAGCTGCCGAAGACCTTGAACAATGGAAACTCTTAATTGAACCATATTGGAATTGAAACGTTTTCTGAGAGTTCATGTATCTTTAAAAGATCATCCTCTTAATTGAACCATATTGGAATTGAAACAAAAACGGCTATCAATAGAAATTTAACTTATCTTTCTCTTAATTGAACCATATTGGAATTGAAACACGGAATTGAGTGGAATGACGACGATCCGGATTCTGCCTCTTAATTGAACCATATTGGAATTGAAACGCTGAACAAGCTGCCGAAGACCTTGAACAATGGAAACTCTTAATTGAACCATATTGGAATTGAAACGTTTTCTGAGAGTTCATGTATCTTTAAAAGATCATCCTCTTAATTGAACCATATTGGAATTGAAACTTTTTTAACTATTCTATTGTAAATGCTTTTCACAAACTCTTAATTGAACCATATTGGAATTGAAACTCAAAGCAATTGCTTTAAAACAAAAGTTAAAAAATGCTCTTAATTGAACCATATTGGAATTGAAACGACTTACGTCTGATTTATTTTTCAGGTTTTTTGTCTGCTCTTAATTGAACCATATTGGAATTGAAACAGGTTTTATACACAAGATATGCATACGCACTAAACACTCTTAATTGAACCATATTGGAATTGAAACAGGGGTAGTTGACCCTTATACGGGGGAAACACTAACTCTTAATTGAACCATATTGGAATTGAAACTTGCTTTCTTTGTCTGCCCGTGCTGAATCGCAGTCGCCTCTTAATTGAACCATATTGGAATTGAAACTATGTTGGGGGATCCAAGCCCGGTGGGGAATAGTACTCTTAATTGAACCATATTGGAATTGAAACAGCAGCTTACAGATAGGCAGCTATAACGGAGTGTTACTCTTAATTGAACCATATTGGAATTGAAACATCATGATTATGTTACAAAAAATGTCATGTCCCCATCCTCTTAATTGAACCATATTGGAATTGAAACGCAACGGTGCATCGTCCTACAAACAAATTATGCTCTCTCTTAATTGAACCATATTGGAATTGAAACTACCTAACAGGGATCGGTCTTCGCCGCCCCATGCAGCTCTTAATTGAACCATATTGGAATTGAAACAAACAAGTGATAATAGATACTTAATCAGTGCTGACATCTCTTAATTGAACCATATTGGAATTGAAACTTATAAAAATGGATGAAAAGCACTATTCTTTATTTACTCTTAATTGAACCATATTGGAATTGAAACGAGTGCTAAAGTCATAGCGATAGACTCACACGTCAGCTCTTAATTGAACCATATTGGAATTGAAACTCGGGTCTTCATCCCATGACTCTTTTCCGTAGATTGCTCTTAATTGAACCATATTGGAATTGAAACAATTTAGTTTTGATGTCCTTAATGTAGTCTATTATCTCTTAATTGAACCATATTGGAATTGAAACAGGTTTCATTTTCATTGACTCCACTCCAAATTTAACCTCTTAATTGAACCATATTGGAATTGAAACCAGATAACGTAAGAGCGCACGTCTCCGTGCTCGTTATCTCTTAATTGAACCATATTGGAATTGAAACCTTAAAAGAGGGTGTTTCTTGCATATCTTTTGAGGCTCTTAATTGAACCATATTGGAATTGAAACTTGGAAAAAGATGATTTTAAAGAAGTTTATATAAACTCTTAATTGAACCATATTGGAATTGAAACCTTTTTTTGTAGTAGTCGTTTTTTCCCTTTTTGCTGCTCTTAATTGAACCATATTGGAATTGAAACAAAGTGTTTTCACCTTTAGCGTTTTCAAGGAATTTTACTCTTAATTGAACCATATTGGAATTGAAACTCAAAAAAGTACTTAGATTCAAAGACTCTTTCTCACTCTTAATTGAACCATATTGGAATTGAAACCTAAAATGTGAACACGGCTCGTGCTTCACATTTTACCTCTTAATTGAACCATATTGGAATTGAAACTTGGTTGGGCTAAATAGGCTGTTGTAAGCCCTTTTCTCTTAATTGAACCATATTGGAATTGAAACAACACAATAAAAGAGCGCACGTCGCCATTTTCGTGCTCTTAATTGAACCATATTGGAATTGAAACATCCTGGATTTTAACAAGCTGATCTACAGGCATTTAACTCTTAATTGAACCATATTGGAATTGAAACATGACTTTCCACCCTTCATAGGTAAAGTCATCATCCTCTTAATTGAACCATATTGGAATTGAAACATCCTGGATTTTAACAAGCTGATTTACAGGTGCTTCTCTTAATTGAACCATATTGGAATTGAAACTGAATAGAGTTTATGTTTCGGTATGGGTGGTAATAAACTCTTAATTGAACCATATTGGAATTGAAACTCTACGAAGTAAGCGTGTCTATCTGTCCCGTGAGTCTCTTAATTGAACCATATTGGAATTGAAACAGAGTTTGATTTGTTACATTTGATAGCCGCTGTATTCTCTTAATTGAACCATATTGGAATTGAAACATAAAGCCAGCGGTAAGGAAATCCCCCAGCTGACAACTCTTAATTGAACCATATTGGAATTGAAACAAAGTGGTGGCTTCGACTAAGCTCAGCCACCACTAAGTTCTGTCACCATCGACTCTCAAACGCACTGTTTGCAGTTGAAACAAAGTGGTGACTTCGACTAAGCTCAGTCACCACTAAGTTCTGTCACCATCAACATTCAATCGTACTGTTTGGAATTGAAACAAAGTGGTGGTTTCGACTAAGCTCAGCCACCACTAAGCTCAGCCACCACTAAGTTCTGTCACCATCGACTATCAATCGTACTATTTGGAGTTGAAATATTCATCCTACACGAACGCGTGAGACCCGCTCCTTATTTTACCATACCGAAATACAATTAAAACACCTTTTATACGCCTCAATTTGCCTGTTTTTGAAAAATAATCAAACAAAAGATGGGAAATGATTTACTGAAATAAACAGATAATATTTCATTAGTTATGTTTTTTGCAAAAAACGATTACACAAATCGCTTTATTTAAAAACTATTTAATATATTTGCTTTTTACAAAAAGCATTGTTGAATTAAATCAGCATAAAAATGAAAAGCCGTTTGTTAAACATATCAGAAAAGCAAAAAAGTCAGGTACAAACAAAATTTGTACGCTACTTATATAATGAAATTGATTGGGAACAATCACTGATTCTTATTAAAGGAGCAAGAGGCGCAGGCAAAACAACACTGTTATTGCAGCGTTTCAAAAAGCATCCCGAAAATGCGGTTTATTTAAGTCTGGATGATTTTTATTTTGAATCTGACCGGCTGTTGCTTCTTATTGAGAAACTATATGATGTAGGATACACCACATTTTATTTGGATGAAGTACATCAGTATCAGCATTGGTCAAAGGATTTTAAAAATATCTATGATAATTTTCCGGATATTAAAATTGTGGCAACAGGTTCATCTGCTTTGCAGATAGACAAGGGTGTTGCAGATTTGTCGCGCCGTATGACGATATATAAATTATTTGGATTGTCTTTCAGAGAGTTTATTGAATTTGAGCATGGTATATCTATACCTTCGATTTCTTTAAAAGCTTTGCTGGAAAAACATGAAGAATACAGCATTGAGGTAAATGATTTGATTAATCCTTTGAGCCATTTTGAAAATTATTTAAAATATGGGTATTATCCTTTTTATAAAACTGACCGAAAGTTTTATCACCAAAAATTACAACAGACAATTCAGCTTACCATTGATATTGATTTGCCATCTGTTGAAAATTTAAACTTTTCGACCATCAGGGGGATGAAAAATCTGCTCTTTATTTTAAGTCAGATTGTGCCGTACACGCCCAATATACAGGCTTTGGCAGATAAAATGGGTAGTCAGCGTAATCTTGTGCTCAAGGCATTAGACCTGATGGACAGAAGTAATATTCTGAGTTTGCTAAGAAGTGAAAATAAAGGTGTGAGTTATCTGCAAAAACCTGAGAAAATTTATCTGGGAAACCCAAATCTCTTTTATCTGTTTAACGATACCCCGCCCAACAGAGGGAGCTTAAGAGAAACCTTTTTTTTTAATCAGCTAAAGGTGAAACATGATATAACGGCCTCTAAGTTTGGTGATTTTTTGGTTGATCAGAACTTTGTGTTTGAAGTTGGCGGCGCAACAAAAGCCAACAGACAGATTACCGGAATTCCAATGGCATATATTGCAGCAGATGATTTAAAGTTTGGAAATCAGAATAAAATTCCTTTATGGTTGTTTGGTTTTTTATATTAAAACATCTTTTAATCGCTCTGTTTGGAGTTGAAACAAAGTGGTGGCTTCGACTAAGCTCAGCCACCACTAAGCTCAGCCACCACTAAGTTCTGTCACCATAGATTCTCAATCGTACTGTTTTGGAGTTGAAACAAAGTGGTGGCTTCGACAGGGCTCAACCACCACTAAGTTCTGTCACTATTGACTCTCAAACGCACTGTTTTGGAGTTGAAACAAAGTGGTGGCTTCGACCGGGCTCAGCCACCACTAAGTTCTGTCACCATCGACTCTCAATCGCGCTTTATCTTAAATATACTTGCCATATTTGCCAGTATGATCAAGATCATATTGCAGCAACGCATACCATAAGTAGTATGGAGGTTCAATTGGATCGTAGGATGAGAGCGTAACCGTTCGATGAACCCAAAAGAGATGGATACAGCCAAAAAAATTTATTAAAGATTTTGGCTTAATGGACAAAATTAATGCTAAAAACCTCCAAAACCATTACTATTATTAACTTTGAAGACAATCAAATGTTATGAATAAAAAAAGTGCTTTTACTGTTGTAGCCCAATCACGAAGAAAAATGG
>Ga0265293_10000923_pt1 | contig 67659 bp, 58 predicted proteins | sample Munlanlewell138R_FD_192505 | JGI IMG/M metagenome (GOLD analysis project Ga0265293, IMG submission 192505) | Leachate microbial communities from a municipal landfill in Southern Ontario, Canada - Leachate well 138R | ecosystem: Engineered > Solid waste > Landfill > Unclassified | place: Canada... | reverse complement strand
GAATACGAAAATAGAGCTCCGTAGGTGCGACGCCATAACGGAAAATGTTGGCAGGGCTAAAGCCCGATTTGTCCTTAAAAACTTTATTTGTGCGACAATATAGTTCACGAAAGGTCAGGAGTTCTGATTTTAGTGTTGGTTAGCCTGTCGCACGCCATCTTCTTCGTTGCCTGCGACTCGAAGTATGCTAATACATCTTTGTCTTGTCGCCTTAAATCTGGCGAGCGACAGACTTTTACAGTAGACTCTATTTAGAGAAACTGATTGCACTCCGGTATGGTTTAGCACACTAACCACGAGTGATCTGAACAAGCAAATCGGTGCCAGCATGGGTTTTGTTGAAGTACAATCCGATAAAAACAACAAGCTTCCACTTCCTTTTTCCCTCAAAAATACAGGCCTGATATCATTTCTCTAACTTCTCCTTCAACGACCTAAAGCCTCTTCCAAGAATCTCGGAAGCATTCAGGCTCACCATAAACGCTTTGGGATCCACATCCCGAATAAACTCTTTTAACAGGGTGATTTCTCTGCGGTTAAGCACCACAAAAATCACTTTTCTGTCGCTGCCGTTAAATAGTCCTGTTGCTTCTATCAGGGTAGCACCACGTTTGTAGTCGCGGGTAATTTTTTGGCATAAAACGGCATGGTGCTCCGAGATGATAAAGGCGACTTTTGCCACATGGAAGCCTTCGAGCACAGCGTCGATTGTTTTACCCATTACAAATATAGCTATCAGTGAATAAAGCGGGATCGACCAGTCAGAAAAAGCGATTGTGCCAAGCAGTACGATAGATGAATCAACCAGCATCATCAGTTGACCCAAAGGCCTGCCAGTCCATTTACCGAGCATCATAGCCATCACATCGGTGCCACCACAAGTCGCCTTGGCTTTAAAAAATAAGCCAACACCTACGCCAATAATGGCACCACCATATATTGCCGATAATAATGGATCGTCGGGAATAAGAGCTTCACCGCCAAAAAACCAGCTCATCCCATCCATAAAGCCCGAAGTAAGCAAAAATCCGGTAATGGTTTTTGCTCCAAAACGAGGTCCCAGCACCTTCAAACCTATTAGCGTGAGCGGAATGTTAAAAAACAACGCAATTAAACCCACCGGTGTTCCGAAGCTGTGGTGGATGACGATGGAGATACCATAAACGCCACCGGGAACGATTTTGTGTGGCGTAATAAAAAAAACATATCCTGCTGCAATTAGTATAGCACCAACGAAAATTAATCCATAGGCATGCAGCCAGGATTTGGAAAAGGCCGGGTACTTTACCAGGAAGGGCATGTTTAGGAGTTTACTTTTTCATTTAGCGACTTAAAGCCTTCTCCCAAAATCTCGTTTGCATTGATTACTGTAACAAAAGCGTGTGGATCAATATGGTTTATGTAGTCCTGCAACATCGCCAGTTCGCGGCGGTTCACAACGGTGAAAATAACCGTTTTATCATCACCATTATACATACCTTTTGCTTTGATATATGTGCCGCCTCGATTCAGATCGTCGATAATTTTTGCCCGTATTTCTTCATGTTTATCACTGATGATAAAAAGCGTTTTGTCATAGTCTAATCCTTGCAAAATAGTGTCAATCACTTTGCCGGTGATATAGATCACGATGAGCGAATAAAGTGGAATGCGCCAGTCTTGAAATACCAGCAAGCCGATAAGTACGATGGCGGAATCAACATAAATAAGCAGCTGCCCGACAGGAAGATGGGTGTATCGGCTTAAGATCATGGCAATAATATCGGTGCCGCCCGAAGTAGCTTTTGATTTAAAGATCATGCCGAGTCCAGTACCTAAAAACACGCCACCAAAAATCGCACTTAACAGTGGTTCATTGGGTACAAGCGGCAGATCACCATATATATACGTGATTCCATCAACAAAAAATGCAGTGAGCAAAAAGCCTACAACAGTTTTATATCCAAAGCGGGGGCCAAGCACTTTTATGCCAATAATTGTAAGTGGGACATCCATAAACAGTGCTGTTAAGCCCACCGGCGAGCCTATCAGATAGTGAATCATAATGGCAATGCCATAAACACCGCCCGGAACAATTTTATATGGCGTGATAAATAGTACGAAGCCTGCAGCCAAAATAAAGGCGCCTATAGTAATGAGTGAATAATTTATAATCCACCTTTTTGAGAATACCTTATCTTTTTGAATAAAAGCCATGGAATTGATATTAAAATGAGCTGCAAAAGTACATGATTTTTTACCATGTTTTAGTGTATTTACAGATGAAATTATCGCTTGAAAAAAAACTGAGAAGCATGTGCTTTTCTTTATAAATCAAGCGTTTTAGTTCGTGCAAACTAATAAGGACTGTTCAAATATTATACACCTAAACCGGCTAAGGCTTAAAAGCTTGAGCTATTTATTTTGAGGTGGCGATTACTTGTCTTGAACAATAATTCACCTGTTTTTCAGTTTTCGTTTCATGTTTCAAATAGAAGATGTCGAACTTACACTTTTAAATTTGGTGCCAAAAACTCTACTGCAATCAGCAGTTTGAATGATGGCGAAAAGGTAAGAATCGTTTCGCCACATTAAAAAAAGTAGTATAGCATAAAAAGTTTGATAGAAAATTAGTACTTTAGCCCGGTCAAAATAAGCGTGATTAAACATTTAATTCAACTGAAAATCAAATACTTATCTTTATTTTCGTTATTGTTTCTTACAATTGGAGTTACCTATGGACAGCAAGCTCCAATTTTTACATATCACACAAATACCCATGCATTTACCAATCCAGGGTTTGCCGGAATGGGTGAAGGAATTTGTTTGAATGGCATTGTAAGGCAGCAATGGGCAGGCTTTGAAGATGCAGCAGGAAACAATGTGGCGCCAGAAAATTTCCTGGTAACAGCCGACATGCCTGTCAGGTGGTTAAGGGGCGGCGTTGGTCTGGCTATTATTCAGGATAAAATTGGATTTGAAAATAATATCGGTGTGCAGATTGGATACAGCTACCATGCGGAAATAGCTTCCGGAACGCTGGGTATTGGCACCGCGATAAACCTGCTGAATCGTTCAGTAGATTTCTCAAAGTTTAAACCACACAGCGAGGGCGACCCGGTGCTGGCCAGTGGCGAACAAACAGATATGTTATTTGACGTAAACCTCGGCCTTTTTTGGCAGGTTGAAGACGTTTATTATGTTGGTTTTTCAGCTACCAGCTTGTTGGAAACAAAAGGTAAGGCGCTGGGCAGCAGTGCCGAAAGCAGCGCCAGCTTTATAGGCGACCGCACTTTTTACCTTGTTGCAGGTTACGAATTTCCCATTCCGGGCAAGCCGGCTTACGAAATCCATCCTTCGATGAGCTTGATGACCAACAGTGTGAGCACTCAAATTAATCTTACCGCCAAGGTGCTATACAATAATAAGTTTTGGGGCGGCGTTAACTATAGGCTGCAGGAGTCGATTGGATTGATGGTTGGCGTCTATATTAAAGATATAAGAATTGGTTACGCCTATGATATCAACACTTTAGGCTTGTCTGTTGTACCAGGGTCACATGAAATTAGTATAGGTTATTGTTTCAAAATATCTGCAGATAAGACAGCCAGAGATTATAGGAACACCCGATATTTATAAAGAGAAAATAAAAAAATTAGAGTGGCGTTAAGGTTATTTGTTAATTTTGGCCGCCTATAACATAGAGGAACAAATATTTTGGATAAGAAAGTCAACTACATTTTTAATTGTAGCAAACCGAAAATAATTCAGGCACGTAAAATGAAGAACTTGTTTTTTTTCGCATTCGCAGCACTTTTTCTGGTAAGCTGTAGCAATTCTAATCAGGGAGAGCTCGTTGGAGCCCGCAAAAAGTCTAAACCTTTTTATCAGCCCGATCCTTACGGCATGGTATTTATCCCACAGGGTAGCTATACTATGGGTGTTGGTGGTGAAGATATTGCAGACAGCCGCCTTTATCAACCCAAGGAAATTTCCGTTTCAGCCTTTTTTATGGATGAAACAGAAATCACTAACAACGAATATCGTGAGTTTGTGTATTGGGTGCGCGACTCCATTGCACGTACTTTGTTGGGTGAGGTTCGCCCCGACGAGTTCCTGATTTCAGAAAATAAGAAAACAGGTGAAATTTATGATCCACCATACCTCAACTGGAAAGAAAAAATCGATTGGACCAGCAATGACCAGGATGTAAGAGATGCATTAGAAGAAATGTATCTACCTGATTTTGAGCGTTATTTTAGACGTAAAGAAATAGATACCCGTAAACTTTTTTATGAATATTACTGGGTTGACCTACAAGCTGCAGCTAAAAAGCAGTTTCAGGATGGTGCCGACTTTAGAAATGCCGGTTTAGCCAATAGGCCTGATGGCTTGAGTAACCGGTCGATCTATGTACGTAAAGAAATGATCAATGTTTATCCCGACACTTTGGCATGGATACACGACTATACCTATTCGTTTAACGATCCACTAACCGAGAAATATTTTTGGCATCCCGCCTACGACCACTATCCTGTAGTAGGAGTAAACTGGAGTCAGGCTAAGGCTTTCTGTGTTTGGCGTACAGAGAAGTTAAACACCTATCTGCGCGCCAAAAAAGGTGAAGTAGCCCTGGCTGAGTTCCGCTTGCCTACCGAGGCCGAATGGGAATGGGCAGCGCGCGGCGGCAACCACTTGAATCCCTATCCTTGGGGTGGGCCTTACACCCGCAACGACAAAGGTTGTTTCCTGGCAAACTTTAAACCGCTTCGCGGAAATTACATCGCCGATGGTGGGTTAAGAACTGTAATTGTTGGGCATTTCCCCCCAAACGATTGGGGATTGTATGATATGGCCGGTAACGTAGCCGAATGGACAAACAGCGCTTTTGATCCGTCCTCCTACAACTTTACCTGGGACATGAACCCGAATTACACCTATAATGCCAAAGAAAATGACCCGCCAGTTATGAAACGTAAAGTAATTCGTGGTGGCTCATGGAAAGACATTGCGCATTATTTGCAAGTAACTACCCGTACTTACGAATACCAAGATACCGCTAAAAGTTATATCGGTTTCCGCACAATTCAGCCTTTCTTGGGTCGTAACAAAGGCGATAACCCCAACAAAGCGTCAAGGGTATACAATTAGTAAATAGTAAAAGTAACTCAGAATAATTTTCATTAACCTCAATTTAAATAAAAATGGGATTTAGCAAATTCTTAAGAAGTAAAGGCTATAAAAATTTCATGGCGAAACTTTATGGTATCGGTGCAGCAGTTGTTATTGTAGGCGCGCTATTTAAAATTAACCACTACCCAATGGCTAACGAAATGCTTATCGTTGGTTTGGGTACTGAAGCACTAATTTTCTTTTTCTCAGCTTTTGAACCGCCGCATGTGGAGCCCGATTGGAGTTTGGTTTATCCTCAGCTCGCCGGCATGTATCAAGAAACGGATGTAGAAAGAGAACTAACAAGCAAACGCACTCCTACACAACAACTTGACGAGTTGTTTAAGGAGGCAAATATAGAATCGGCTACGCTGGAAAGGTTAAGCAAAGGTTTTGAAAAACTGAGTGAAAACGCTTCCAAGATGTCAGATATTTCTAACGCTGCCGTAGCTACCAATGAATATGTTGATAATATCAAGCTGGCTACCAAATCGGCTTCTGAGCTTTCAGGAAGTTACAAAAAAGCTTCTGAGGTTTTAAGCAATGACTCAACCGCCAGTGTTGATTATATCACCAATATGAAGTCAGCGTCTGATAGTGCAGGTAAACTAAGCACCGCTTATGTGCAGGCAGCTGATATTATTAAATCGGAAATGAGAAGTACCGAAGAATTTGCCGGCACTGTAAAAGATGCTACCTCTTCGGCAAGGCTGCTTGCAGATTCTTATGCCAAATCAGCCAGCCTGATCCAAAAATCCGCTGAGTCGCTTGATTTTGGTATTGTTGATGGCGAAGGATACAGTCAGCAAATGCAGAAGGTTGCGAAAAATCTTAGTGCTTTAAATGCTGTTTACGAACTTCAGCTACAGGGATCGTCAAAAGCTGCTGAAGCCAGTGATAAGCTATATCAAACCATGGGGCAATACCTGGACAAAGTAAGCCAATCGGCTGCTAACACGGCACAGTTTAACCAGCAGTTATCTGAGTTATCAACACGTATGAGTGCCTTGAATAAGGTATATGGAAACATGCTTTCGGCAATGAATGTGAAAGCATAATCAGCTCGTTAACTGCACAAATCAAATTTAATTAAGAAAACAAAAAATGGCTGGATATAAAGAAACACCGAGGCAGAAGATGATTGGTATGATGTACCTGGTTCTCACTGCCTTGTTGGCCCTCAATGTTTCAAAAGATATTCTCAATGCATTTATTGTGGTGAATGACAGTATGGAAAGCACCAACGAAAGCTTTGCTACTAAAATCAGCAGCCAATATGCACGCTTCGAAAGCCAATACAATCTCAATCCAGGAAAAGTTGAAGAATACTGGGTTACGGCAAAAGATGTCCGAGAAAAATCTAACGAACTAATCAGTTACATTGAGGATTTGAAAATTGATCTGGTGGCAGGCTCCGAAAAAATGACACGGGAAGTAGCAATCAAAACGTATTTTGTGCTCGAGAACGTGCCTGACCAGTTTAACCCCGGGCAAATGAAAGAGCAGTACATGCTTAAACTCAATGAAGTGCCCACTAAAGACAAATTTGACGAGCCAACCAATTTTATGATTGGGCAAAACAATAATGGTAAAGCCTACGAGCTATCCAAGAAAATGACTGAATTTCGCAACTATATTTTAGGAGTTGTCGGCGATCAATATAAAGACCGTGTCGGACTTATCACAGAAGGAACATATAGAGATGCCACCAATACACCCATGAATTGGGAGCGGTATAATTTTTATTACACCATTTTGGCTGCGGATATAACCATTTTAAATAAAATTATTGCCGAGGTGCAAACTGCTGAGTTCGATGCTATTACCCAGTTATACGGGAATATTAGTGAAAAGGATTTCAAATTTGATAATGTAGCCGCAAAAGTTATTCCCAAGACGACCTATATCATCCAAGGGCAAAACTATGAAGCCGAAGTACTTGTTGCTGCTTACGATTCAAAAACCAAATCGCAGGTAAAAGTGCTACGTGGAGCAGATAAAATTACTGCTGCCAATATTGGTAATGCCCAAGTGTTTAATAGCATAAACGGTACAGTGAAACTTGATTTCCCCGGGACTTCTATTGGCCCACAACGCTATGCCGGTGTGATCGAAATGCTGGATCCTACCACACAGGAACTTTCGCAGTATGAATTTAAAGGTGATTATATTGTGGCACCACCTGCCCTCACCGTTTCTCCTCTGAAGATGAACGTGTTGTATGCTGAGCTTCAAAACCCGATCAGCATTTCTTCACCAGGTATTGCAACTGAATACCTAACACCCAAAATTACCAAAGGTAAACTCACCAAAAAAAGTGATGGTAGCTGGGAAGCAGAAGTTCCAATTAACGAAAAATTAACGACTATCTCGGCTACAGCTACTATTGATGGTAAAACCATCAACCTGGGAAGCTATGATTTCAGGATTAAGCGCGTTCCTAAGCCAATTGCAACTATAGCCGGGATGACAGAAGGAAAAATTGACCGCGACGCGCTATTGGCTGCCGGAGCGATTATTCCTGATCTGGAAGATTTTGACTTTGAAAATTATTATTACGAAATTGTTTCTTATGAGCTCGAAAGCATTGTTGGCGGCGATTTGCAGTCAACCGGAACAGTGAGAAGCAACCGTTTTAATGATGCCGTTAAGAACACTATCAAAGGTGCACGCCGCGGACAGAAATTATTCTTTATGAATATTCAAGCAAAGAGCCCCGGTGGAAGAGCGGTAACACTTAACCCTATTAACTTAGAAATACAATAAAATATACGGAGGCATTATGAAAACCCGTTTTATCAGCTTACTTATCATCATCAGTGGATTTATGGCCGTTCCCTTAGGAGCGCAGGCACAGATCCTTGACGAAAGGCCCGTTGACGGTCTCTTTGCAGATGATGGAACTGTGGATGTAGATCCCGTTCCTTTTCCACACATCCGCGAAGCCGATGTGATGTGGAAAAAACGCGTGTGGCGCGAAATAGATTTTCGCCAAAAAATGAACCACGCCTTTTATTATCCTATTACGCCCCACAACGATTGGAAAAATTTTATAACCGTGGTACTTGATGGCCTGCGCGAAAACAAATTTACAGCCTACGATGTGCGCAACAACCCAACAGATGAGTTTTTAAGCCCACTCACTTACAATCAAATTATTGAACGAGAAACCGATACTACTACACGTACACTCAAACGCAGCTATCCGCCTTATGATGAATATGATACAGCAATAGTTACACAGTTTGATGAAACACGGGTGATGCGCCTGCGCGTGAAAGAAGATTGGTATTTCGATAAACAGCGCTCGCAACTTATGGTGCGTATCATAGCGCTTTGCCCGGTGCTGATGGTCGAACGCGAGGGACAGGAAATCACCAAGCCGCTATTTTGGTTCAGCTATCTGCAAGCACGCGATGTATTGGCTAAATCCATGGTATTTAATCGCAATAACTCAGCCGAAAGACGTACTTATGACGAAGTTTTCTGGAAACGTATGTTCGATAGCTATATTTATAAGGAAGAAAATGTTTACGATCGCAATATCGGCGCCTATGCAGCCGGCATCGATGCCTTACTCGAATCCGAAAGGGTGAAAAGAGAAATCATGAACTTTGAAGAGCAACTTTGGGAGTATTAAAAAAATGCTCCAAACGGAATAGCAAGACCCATTCTTTTCGTAAAAGAGTGGGTTTTGTATTTTAAAGACCCGAAATACAACGAATGCTCTGTGCAATTGACTATTTTTGCAATAGCAACAAAACGAACAAACTAAATTGAAATATAATTTTATGAAGTCAGTAGATAAAAAGGCACAGACAACACTCGCCATTCATCCCGTATTGAAAAACCGCTGGAGTCCGAGAGCCTTCAACGGAAAGTTAGTTGAAAATGACAAAATTGACCAAATGTTTGAAGCAGCCCGCTGGTCACCTTCAGCAAGTAATGAACAGCCCTGGCGTTTTATTGTTGGCATTAAAGGCGACGAAACCTACCAAAAAATTTTCGATACGTTTGATGAGTTCAATCAGCTTTGGACTGGCACTGCTCCTGTTTTAGCACTTACAATTGGCTACACCAAAAGCCTGAAAAATCCGACCTTGCCCAATCCTACCTACATTTACGATGTGGGGCAAGCTATTGCGCACTTAAGTTTTCAGGCCCATGCTGATGGCCTCCATGTTCATCAAATGGCTGGTTTTGATGCTACAAAAGCTGAGAAAATATTTGATGTACCTGCTGATTTTAAAGTGCTGACCGCATTTGCTGTAGGCTATATTGGCGACCCTGAAATACTACACCCTAACCTGAAAAAGACGGAATACGGTATGCGTGTGCGACGTGCCATTTCAGAAACGGTGTTTACAGGTAAATTTGGTGAGGCTTTATTGAAATGACAAAAAATTAAGCACCATATGCTGATTTGAATCTGTGATTTTACTTATTCTATTGACTATGAGACCAACTACTTCTTTATCCAAAGCTGTGAAAATATCCTTGATTACTGTAATCTTATCAGCAGGCCTATCTTCTTGTAATCCTACTGCACGGCAGACTGAGTCTACCGCAAAGCAGCAGCAAAAAGAAGAGGTTGCTATAAATGTACCGGTATTTAAAGCGGATTCTGCTTATGCTTTTGTAGTCAAGCAGTTGAGTTTTGGGCCACGTGTGCCTGGTTCTGAGGCGCACCTCGCCTGCGCAGATTGGCTGAGCGAGAAACTTTCGGCTTATGCAGACACGCTCTATCAACAAAGGTTTCGTACACGTGTTTATGACCGTCGCAGTTTTGATGGCGTCAACCTTATCGGGAGTTTTAACAAAGATGCTAAGCGTCGCATTGTGCTTGCAGCCCATTGGGATAGCCGTCCGTATGCCGATCACGATGACAATTCGGACAATCACCGCACGCCTATTGACGGAGCTAATGATGGCGCAAGCGGTGTGGGTATTTTAATTGAGTTAGCACGCCTGTTGGCCGAGAACCCGATAGATAAAAAGCTGGGAATCGATATTGTCCTCTTTGATTTGGAGGACTACGGTCCGGCCACTCAGGAACGTAATCAATATAGCGAAGACACTTGGGCACTGGGTTCTCAATATTGGGCAAAGACACCACATATACCAGGTTATCAGGCACAATTTGGGATATTGATGGATATGGTGGGAGCAAGTAATCCGGTATTTCCACGGGAGTATTTCTCTCAACAGTATGCCTCCTGGGTGCTTGATAAAGTTTGGCGTAAAGCATTTGACTTGGGTTATGGCAGCTATTTTGTAAATAAACCCGGATCACCTATTAGCGATGACCACGTTCCAATGAATGAATTCGCCGGAATCCCTACCATCAATATAATCCATTTAGATCCCAACAGCGTCAACGGTACTTTTTTTGAACACTGGCATACTGTCGGTGATAATCTGGATGTAATTGATAAAGAAACACTACGTATTGTTGGCGAGGTGGTTACGTCAGTTCTTTATCATGAGCAGTAGTGCTGTAAGTTAAGCTTCTGGTGCTTCAAAAGTTTATGTGTGTGGTTTGTCAGCGGTCTTCCCGTGTTATTTTATTGCCTTGAAAAAAGACAAGCTTGGTCTGTTATCTTCAATTTATTGTGGCACTGAATTAGAAAAATCAGCAGCCTGATTAGCACTTTAAAAGGTCAAAATCAGGCTTGATATTTTCTTGATATTTTTAGGTATTTCACATTTATTAACATTTGATTGCTGAATTTAACAGGGTGTCTTTTGAGAAGCGAAAAAATGTATATATCTCATTATCCGTCTTATAGATCAAATAATATACTAAAAAAGTGATTTAGGTCACTTAATATTACGATGTGAATCTTTTTTTAGACGTGACAATCTCATATTTGAGTACTATTCTACTTGTATTTTAAAAGTTAATCTTGCATTAAGAAATTTTAACACTTTTAAGATTTAAGAAACGTATTGTAATTTTAGAACCAAAAAACCACAAATTGATGAAAATTCAAAAATTAACTTTAGCGATGACCGTTTTATTTATGGCCTCTCTGTCTTTTGTTAGCTGCACTAAAGAAGGTCCTGCCGGCATACCGGGAAAAAATGGAGAAGACGGTGTAAATGGACAAGACGGCACTGCAGGTTGCATTACCTGTCACGACAATTCTCAGGCTTTATTTGCAAAAACTATTCAGTGGGAAGCCTCCACCCATGCTACTGGAGGCAATTATGCCAGAAATACCGGTGATTGTGCAACCTGCCATACCAGTCAGGGTTTTCTTGGCTTCCACGATGGAAGCTACGATCCAAGTGCACCTGGTGCTGCCATTAGCAACCCAAACCCACCTAACTGTTACACTTGCCACAATGTGCACGAAACATACACCGAAGCTGATTGGGCACTAACTATTACGGGTACTGTTGCCATGTTTAATACGACACAAACTCCTGATTTTGGAAAAGGAAGTCAGTGTGCAAGCTGCCATCAGGGCCGTGAAGTAAAACCATTCCCTGTTGAAGGCGGAGCAGATTATACCATTACAAGTGCTTATTGGGGCGTGCATCATGGCCCGCAAGCCAACGTTGTAAAAGGCACAGGATTGTTTGAGCCCGGCACCGGATATGCTAATGGCACTCACAGTAATATGACTAACACTTGCGTTACCTGCCATATGGCCGAAGCTTATGGTACAGAGGCAGGTGGACACACCATGTATCTTGGATATAGTAATCATGGTTCAGATGTGCTTAACACAGCTGGTTGTGTAAGTTGCCACAATGACAACAGTGCCTTATTAGTAATGACAACAGCGCTCCAGACAGAAGTTGCTGCTATGCTTGCAGAACTTAAAGAAAAACTGGATGCTATGGGTGCCATGAATGCAGGAAGCGATGCCCCAATTGCTGGTACTTATGCTCCTGAAGTTGCCGGAGCAGTACTCAACTACAAAGCCATCTCGGAAGACCGCAGCTTAGGTGTGCACAACCCAACTTATGTAAAAAGACTTTTGCAAAACACGATTGAGGCGTTACCCTAACAGCTGAAAGAAAATTAAAATAGTGAGGCTTTAAGGGATTGAAGCCTCATTATTTTTGATAAATATAATGCCTTTAAAAAAATTAATTCTATGTCAAAAATGCGATTTTTAAAGCAAAGTTTGTTTGTTATCATGCTGATGGCAATGGCATCGTCTTGTAACTACGACTTTATTGAAATGCCTGAGCCTGATCCAATTGACCCAACAGATACCATCTCCTTCAAAGTCACTATTGCACCAATCTTTTCGGAAGGAAGTAAATGCACGGCCTGCCACTCAACAGGTGCCACCGCACCTGACCTTACTCCTGACAAGGCCTATAGAGCAATAGTTCCTGCACTGATAAACACTAACGATCCTGAATCAAGTGCTATTTATTGGTTTGCCCATCCGCAATCTGAAACGCACGCCTGGAAAAAATATAGCCAAAATGAAGCCAATATTATCCTGGGCTGGATCAAACAAGGTGCTCAGAATAATTAACCTTTAAAGAGATTATCAATGAAAAGATTTATAACAATATTGATCGTACTGAGCTTTACCGGCTTGACTTATAGCCAAAATGAAGAAAGCAAACCCAAAGACAAACCTGTTTTTGCACCCTTTGAAAGTGGATATCTGATCGATAACCAAACCACGGTTATTCCTTCAGCCAAAACACTTGAATACATTATTCAGCACAAATTTGGTAATATGGACAATGGCTTTAGCGACCTTTTTGGTCTCTATGCACCAGGCGCCAATATCCGTATGGGATTGAATTACAGCCTTATAAAAAACCTTCAGGTAGGATATGGTATCACACGTTTAAATATGTACAGTGATTTTTCGGCAAAATATACCCTCCTTGAGCAAACCCGGCTTAATACTATTCCGGTGGCAGTGGCCGTTTATGTTAATATGGGTATTGATGGCAGAAATAAAGACGTCTTTGGAAAAGATTACAAAGGAGCTGATCGTTTCTCGTATTTTAGCCAGCTAATCGTTGGTCGAAAAGTGAACGACTGGCTTTCATTGCAAATCAACACCAGCTTTACGCATTACAATAAAACAGATTCACTGATTGATCATGACAAGATTTCGATTGGCATCAATGGCCGGGCGCAATTTTCACCACAATCGTCAATCTTATTTCAGTATGATGTACCGCTAAAGATAAAAGGAATTGCAGAGCACCGCGGTTTTACCAACCCTTCCAAGCCTAATTTAGGAGTAGGTTGGGAAATCAGAACAAGCACACATGCTTTCCATATTTATGTCTCAACTGCCAATGGCATTATTCCACAACATAACGCCATGTTTAACCAGAATGATTGGATGGATGGCGAGATGATGCTCGGCTTCTCAATAACCCGAATGTGGAGTTTTTAAAGAAAATCAATACTTAACTATTTAATAATTTAAAACTATATCCATGAAAAACAGAATCATAATTTTAGCAACAATCGTTATCGGTGCTTTTGCATTGTTAGCTTTTACTGTACCTCAGGAAAAGAAAAAAGGCGGCCCCTGGGAAATTCCGGCAGAGTATAAAACAATGGAAAATACTTACAAAGGAGATGCTTCCTTGGAAAAATACGGCAAACAATTATACGCCAAGCATTGTCGTTCATGCCATGGAAACGAAGGAAAAGGTGATGGCCCCAAAGCCAGAAACTTAGATACTGATCCAGGTAATTTTGCTGATGCAGCCTGGCAGAATTCAGTAACTGATGGTGAGTTGTATTATATGTCCATCATGGGCCGCGATGATATGCCTAACTACGAAAGTAAAATCGTGGACGATGAAGAACGCTGGGCTGTAATTAATTACGTACGCTCACTGAAAGAGTAATCTCTAAATTTAATTTTTAAAAGAGGTTTGCCTTGTTGGAGTACTGACAAGCATTTCAACAGGGCAAACCTTTTCCCAAACTACGCATCCCATGCCAAGGATAAGAATATCGGTTATGCTGCTTTTGCTTCTGCTGTTTTCCAGCTATGCCAGTGCACAACTGTTGGTGGAAATGGAAGGAGAACCGGCTAGCCTCGAGAGCAATCAAACGTGTTTTGAATGCCACACCAAACAAATTTATACTTACGAAAATGATTGGACAGGTAATATAGAGCGCAAAGCAATGAATCCTAATTTTATTCTGGATTCAACAGCCTTTCATCAGGGCGTTCATCGACATTTCGCCTGTACCGATTGCCATTCGCCAGAATATGAAAGTTTTCCTCACCCGGGAGAAGCGCGGCTGGAACCGATGTACACTTGCTTGGATTGCCACGGAGGTGATGACACTTATGCCCAATACCATTTTGAGCTGATAGAGGAAGAGTTTTCGAAAAGTGTTCATGCTACCAGAAACGACGAAAGCTTTAGTTGCTGGATGTGCCATGATCCGCATTCATATAAAGCGATGACACGTAGCGAATTTAAGATTTCAGAAATCGTTCAAACACACAACAACGCTTGTATTAACTGTCATAATGATCCAGTGAAGTTTCAGTTAGTGAGCGACAGTATTAGGCCTGATCTGGCTAAGGTGCATAACTTTATTCCAAGTTATAACCTACACCTCAAATCAGTGCGCTGTATTGAATGCCACACCTCGCAGCAAGACACCATGTGGGTGGCACATCAAATTTTAGAAAAAGAACTTGCTGTGAAAAAATGTGTGGACTGCCATTCGTCAAATACAATGTTGATGGCTTCACTTTATAAATATCAAAATCTGGAAGCACGGCAGGATGGTTTTCTCAATGCCGTTATCCTTAATAATTCCTATGTAATCGGTGCTAATCGCAACTATATCTTCAATATTTTAAGTATTGTGCTATTTGGCTTTGCCTTGTTGGCGATTGCAATTCATGTTTATTTCCGTTTTAAAAACCGTTGATCCATGGCTGAACGCATCTATTTATATCCTATCTGGTTACGCATCTGGCACGGAATTAATGCGCTTTTATTTTTGGTGCTGCTGGCTACCGGCCTTAGTATGCAATATTCAAACCCCGACCTGCCGCTTATCCGTTTTGACCTTGCTGTGCAGTTTCATAATATTGCCGGACTGATTTTAAGTTTTAACTACCTTATTTTTCTGGCAGGAAATTTCTCTACAAAAAATGGCAGTTTCTACCAGTTGAAATTATCCGGACTCTATAAAGAACTTATCCTTCAGATGGAATATTACCTGTTTGGCGTATTTAAAAAACGTCCATCGCCTTTTCCAGTGACCAAATCCAGGAAGTTTAACCCCTTACAAAAAGTTACCTACCTGATTACTATGTACGGACTAATCCCTGTCATCATCATCACTGGCCTGGCGCTGATGTTCCCGGAGTTTATTATTGAAAAAGTGTTTCAGAGTTCCGGTATTTTCTTAACAGCAATATTGCATACTATCGTGGGCTTTATGCTTTCGATGTTCCTGGTGATTCATGTGTATTTTTCAACCATGGGAAGCAGTCCGATAAGTAATTTTAAAAGTATGATGAATGGTTATCACGAACCGCATTGAGTTGTTTTTTTCAATAAATAGTGAAAGGTGAAATAGTGCTGTCAATAATAAAGACAGCATTATTTTTTTTAACTGTAAAACTCACGAACATTTTGTAGAGAATTTCTGTTTGTAGAGCAGGAAAATTATTGTAAATTTTTAAGTTAATTTTGACACCTAACAAATCCAATAAAAGATGAGAAATTTATTCCTTTTGTTTATTAGTTTAATAATATTAAGCGCTTGTGAATCAGGAACAAACAAGGTTAGCTATGCTGTTGACCCGGCCAACCGAACGGTAGAAGTAAGCGAGGTGGTTCAGGCCAATGCCTATTCTTACCTGAATGTTTCAGAAGGCAATCAGCAATTTTGGATCGCTGTACCCATCATGGATGCCCGAAAAGGAGACGAACTGCATTTTACCCAATCCATGGAGATGGCCGACTTTTATAGCCGTGACTTAGACCGTACTTTTGATCTCGTGCTGTTTGTTGACAACGTCAGCAGATTGCCAATTCCCGCTGCTACACCCACACTTGGCAATATGCAGCAAGCTCAACCGCAAGAAGCCACACCACACCAAGGACGCCCCAAAACTGACAAAAAGGAAATCAAAGTAGAAGCCAGGGATGGTGCTATACAACTGGCCGAGCTATTTGAAAACGCGGAGAAATATAGCAATAAACGCGTGAAAGTTACCGGCGAAGTCACTAAGTTTAACGCTGGAATAATGGGTAAAAACTGGGCGCACATCCAGGACGGCACAACCTATGGCAAGTATTTCGATCTCACGGTAACCACCCAAGATATTATTCCCGTTGGAGATATCGTCATTTTTGAAGGAACCCTGGTGCTGAACAAAGATTTAGGTTCGGGCTACTTTTATGAGTTTCTGCTTGAAGATGCTGTAGCCACACGGGCTGTGATGTTTTAGAAAAGAGAGCAGGAGTCTGTGCCTTTTCGTCTTATTCCGATCTTTATTGTCTCATTCTGAAAGCCGGGAACGATTGTCTAATCAAAAGAGATCAAGCTTTCATTTCGTGCATATACAGTTTCTGACTGCTGGGTGATTTCTTCCTCAGAACCCATGCTTCACAGGATGCTTTTGCCGAAATTACGGGCCTTGGTATGTGACGGAGGGAGTGAAAAGAACCAGAGCACAATACCAACGACTTCAATACGTTTTTTGAATTTCAATTATGGTATTTCGTAACGTCTCAACATGCTGCTTCATAGCTTGTTAAATCAAGTTTATTCTTTGAAATAAACAGTGATAAATTATTGGCCTTCTTTTAGTTTTTTGCTCAAACGCTCAATTTCTTTCTCCAGCATTAATAAGTATTTTTCGTGTAGCTGGCTTCTGTACATATTAAGCGTGTCTTCACGCGGTTCAGGCGACTGAATCATAGAGGTGTGTTCTAAAATAAACTGAAACGCCTCACTGATTTCAAAATTAATCAGGATTGACAGTTCAACCTGAAGTATATCAGCTATTGCAACGAGTTTGCTCAGCGAAATATCCACTTCTCCTCGTTCTATTTTTCCATAGCCGCTTACTGACATGCCAAGCTGTGCCGAAATATCTTCGCGTGTTATTTTCCTTAGTTCCCTAAAGCTTTTAATGTTTATATATACGTTTAGTGGATTCATTTTTGTCCGTCTTACGATTAAAACAACTCTCCTATTACTGAAATACAATTGAGAGTTGCATATATCACAAAAATTGTATTATAAATTTGTCAGAACAACTACCCGATACTAACTAATTGATTAAAATTCTTTTCCTGACAACTGTTAGTGCCTGTGATAGAGTTTTCATGCGTTGTGATGATAATTGTATTTATATCCGCTAAAAGTACAAATTTTTTACTTTACAAAGAAAGATTAGCAAGATTTTTAATAAAACCACTTGTTTTGGGTAGGCAATTGTGCAAATTGTTATTCACAATTGCAAGAAAAACAGGCTGAAGTTGATAGTCCTGTATAAATCAAATCAACATAAACTAACTGATTTTTAACAATACTTTAAAGCAATGAAAAAACAAAAAACACTCCTATTAATAACGGCAGCACTTTTTATTGCCTGGCCTGGCCAAAAAGTTTTGGCGCAGCAAGTAAAAGTCAAACCTGCTACTTATGTGGTGGTAAAAGACGGTACGAGCCTCACAATATCCGGTAATACCACGATTGAAGATGGTGGAATGCTTGATATTTACGGCAATACCACTGTTTCCGGCACGCTTACTTCTGCTAATGCAGCCAATGTTATGGTGCGTTCAGATGCCGATAAGGAAGGCAGTCTTATTTTTGGTTCCGGCACAGCTGAAGCTACCATTCAAAGGTATGTTGGGGTTTCAAGTCCCCACTGGCACATGGTTTCTGTGCCACTTACTACCGGTGCCACCACCGCCAACTTCTACTTTGACGCTAATCCCTCTGCCTGGCTGATGCGTTTTGTGGAAAGTGAGCCAACAGAAAGCGCCTGGCAGTATGTGATTGACATAGACGAGGCGCTCCACCACGGAGAAGGCTTTTTGCTTATGCCCGATAACTCGGTAACGGCCAAATTTGAAGGCACAGTCAGCGGTGATGCGTTCACGCTCAATAGCAGCAGCAGTCCTGCGCTAACGTATAATGCAAGCTCCGGCTCGCCGGGCTTCAACCTGGTTGGCAACCCTTTTACCAGTGCAATCCAGTTTGATAACGGAGGCAGCACCGACTGGACGATGACCAATATGGAAAAAAGCATCTGGGTGCTGGATCAGTCGGGTGGTCAAAACAATTACCGTAACCGTACTTCAGGTGGTGGTGGCACACTTACAGAAGGCATTCTCCCTAAAGGTCAGGCCTTTTTTGTGCGGGCTACGGCAGCAAATCCAGTGCTTACCATCCCCACTTCAGCCAAGCTGCATCACAGTCAGGATTTCTATAAATCGAATCAGGAGGTTGGCTCGGGTTATGAATATTTTGTGAAGCTGCGCGTGAGCCAAAACCAGAGCTGGGACGAAATCATGGTATCCTTTGGCAGCAACGGAACCGAAAGCTTTGATAATGGTTACGACTGCAGCAAGATGATGGGTGACGAAAAAGCACCGCAGCTGTATTTGGTTGAGCCTTTAGCAAACAACACGCTAAGCATCAACCACCTGCCCTTGCTTTCCGAAGACCGCCACCGCGTGGTGCAGATGGATTTTATTGCCGGAACAACCGGCGAACAAAGTTTCACTGCCGACCTCAGCCGTCTGGGCGATCAAAGGCTGGTGCTTGAAGATCTGAAAGAGAACTTGCTGCATGACCTTAGCGATAACAATATCTACAGCTTTATTGGCAGCAAAGAAGATGATCCGGCCCGTTTTAAGCTGCATTTTTATGATGTTACCGCGCTTGACGAAAACCTGAGCGCTATAAATAATATCAAGGTTTACAGCTTCCGCAAAGAAATCGTACTCCAGCCACTAAGTCAGCAGGAAGGCAGCAGCACACTGCAGCTACAGCTTTTCGACCTGATGGGCAGGCTGCTCTATGCCACCGAATTGCCTGCCGGCCAAACCAGTCGCCTCAATATGACCCAACTGCCCGATGGCGTCGTGCTGGCACGTGTGCTGCATACCAAAGGCGTGCAAACCACCCGGCTGCTGCTACAAGATTAGAAGCACGAATTCATATACTATATAAACCCTTAAAATCAGTGCTATGAAAATAGATAAAGCCAATCAAAAAACTCTTTTTAAACCAGTCAAAATACTATTGACAGCCTTGCTGTTTATGACTGCGACAGGACTGATGGCGCAAAATCCACCAGATCCACCAGGCGAAGGTGCTAATAATAGCGGCAACCAAACCGGTGGTTCAGCACCCATAGGTGGCGGCCTTGGCATAATGCTCACCTTAGGAGCAGCTTATGGCGCCCGAAAAGTATATCAGTTTAAACAACAAAAACCGGAAGAAAAACCGGAAATTAATTTTAAAAACCCTTGAACCCTGCAAGTCCCGAGAGGCTCGCCGATTCGGGATTGAATCTTTGAATCCATTGAATTTTTGAATTAAAATAAATCTTTTTACCATGAAAAAAATAACTACAATTTTATTAGTGCTACTGCTCACTGCAGGCAGCCTTTTGGCTCAGGTAGCCATCAATTCAGACAACTCAGAACCCGATGCCTCTTCTATGCTGGATGTGCAAAGCACCAATAAGGGCTTTTTGCCGCCACGGATGACCAATAAGCAAATCAAAGCAATTCCTAATCCTGCAGAAGGTCTTATGGTCTATAATACCGATGAAAATAAACTCTTTTATTATAATGGTGCGGCATGGGCAGGTTCTGACGGAACAGCTACTATACCAATAGAAACTGGCGATTTCCTTCAAGGTGGTGTAGTCTTTTACCTTGATGGTTATGGAGGTGGTTTGATATGTGCGGTAAGCGACCAAAGCACATCAGCAACATGGGGTTGCCAAGGTGTTTCAATTCCCGGGGCGCTAGAAAGTACCATTGGTAGAGGCTTACAAAACACCAATGCTATTGTAGCAATTTGTCAAACGCCTGGTATTGCTGCTCAAATTTGTGCAGATTTATCATTAAACGGCTATACCGATTGGTTTTTACCCTCACAAGATGAGCTTGATGCAATGTATCAGAATAAAGCGGCTATTAATGCCACGGCAGCAGCAAATGGAGGCAGCGATTTTGCTAATGCCTATTATTGGAGTTCTACAGAAGGTGGAGGTACACCAGCTGCTGCTTATGTGCAGAACTTTAGCAATGGCAATCAGTCAAATTTTACTAAGGATGGCAGCACCTTATACGTACGTGCTGTTCGGGCTTTAACCTTATCTGTAACCAGTCTTACCGGTAAAACATGGATGGATCGCAATCTCGGTGCTTCAAGGGTTGCTAGTAGCAGTGATGATGTTTTTGCTTATGGCGACCTATACCAGTGGGGTCGTGCTGCCGATGGGCATCAAATTAGAACATCAGCTACTACCTCTGCGCAAAGCAGCAGCGACAATCCCGGGCATGGAGATTTCATTATTCCAGGCAGTTCACCTTACGATTGGCGCAGCCCGAAAAACGATAACCTATGGCAAGGCGTAAACGGAATCAATAACCCCTGTCCAAGTGGTTACAGGCTGCCTACAGCAGCAGAGTGGCAGGCAGAAATCCTAAGTTGGAGTAGCGCCGATGCAAACGGGGCTTTTACCTCTCCGCTTATATTGCCGGCTACTGGCGTCCGCAATTACAGCGATGGTTCGCTCGAATATGTTGGCTCATCCGGCAATTATTGGTCAGCTACTGTGAATGGTACGTCAACACGCCACCTCAACTTCGGCAGCGGTGCCTTCCTCAGCAGCTGGAGCCGCGCGGCTGGATTCTCCGTGCGTTGCATTAAGGATTAGACATTTCTGTCACTTTCGATACTTAAACTCCCTGCCCTGCGCAGGGCAGGGAGTTTTTAATACTACTTTTGGTGGTCATTTTTTTTGAAATAGCAGAAAAAGCACAATGCAGCACCAATTAAAGCAAAGCCTAAAAAAGAGAGGTTTTCTTTCTGGCGCTAATTAAAAACAGTTCGTTATATGAAACTACTATACACTATCATTGTTCTATTCTTTATTGGTGTTAGCGCATTTTCACAAAATACAATTACAGGTATTTTCCCAAATCTTGCCAATCAACAAATTAAACTTGTTGGCTTTAACGGCTTTGATGCTTACGCAATTGACAGTACACGAACCAATGAAAAAGGACAGTTTCAGTTGTCTTTCGGCACAGAAGACTTTGGCATGGCTTATCTTTTGTCAGACGACAATAAAAGCTTTGTAGTAATCCTGGCTGTAAATGAAAACCTACAATTGGCAGGCGGGAACTTTGCGTTACCTGAAACCATCGTAATTGAAAACGGTGTACAAAATCAATCTTTCGGGCAATATGCCTCAGCCCATCCGCGCAGAGAACAAACCCTGAGTGCATGGGATTACCTGACAAAAATTTACGGTAAGGATTCGCTTTTTGCTGTGCATAACGAACCAAGACAAGCCATAGAAAAAGAAAAACAACGCGTTAAGTCCGAAGACAGTTTGTTCCTGGCAAATTTACCCAATGATTTTTATGTGAGTTATTATTTACCCCTTCGTAAATTAGTGAGTTCAGTCTCTACCATAGCCCAATACCGAACCGAAGAAATTCCAGTTGCGGTACAGGCTTTCAGAACATTGGATTATTCCGATGAACGGCTTTACAAAAGCGGTCTGCTGAAAGAAACCATCGAAAGCCATTTCTGGTTGATAGAAAACAGTGGTCGCACATTAGATTCGGTTTATCTCGAAATGAATAATTCGATCGATATTTTAATTGAAAAGCTTTCGGCAAACGAGCAAAAGCTGAATGAAATAGCAGAATACTTGTTTAAACTATTAGAAAGGCGCAGCTTATTCGGCGCATCGGAATATTTGGCCTTAAAGCTGTTAAACGATCAGGCTTGTACCATCAACAACGATTTTGCAGCCCAATTGGAAAGCTACCGGGCCATGAAAAAAGGAAATACAGCTCCCAACATTGAATTTGCCGGTGACCTATTTGCTCCCGCATACAATTCTGGTAATATCCCCGAAAAACTATCCGACCTGCACAGTAAATATACTGTAGTAATTTTTGGCGCAAGCTGGTGCCCGCTTTGCCCTCAAGAACTTTTTCAAATTGCCGGCCTGTATCAGAAATGGAAAGAACAAGAGGTAGAAGTCGTTTTTGTTTCGCTCGATGAAGAAAAAGATGTCTTCAGGAATTTCGCAAAATCTTTCCCGTTTATCAGTATCTGCGATTATCAAAAATGGGAAAGCCCAGCTGTAGTAGCCTATCATGTTTTTGCAACTCCAAGCCTGTATTTGCTGGATAATAACCGGGAGATCGTACTTCGACCAAATTCTGTCAATCACTTAGATACATGGATAGACTGGTATTTGGTGCAAGGCCAAAAATGAGTTCCATAAATTTTTTATGACATACTTTTTTTCACATTCCGATTACAAGGAGCGCTCTCTTACAAATTAAACATCAATAGGTTATAAAATATTGTTATGGATAACGTATGGAGGTAATTTTAGGACTGGCAATTAAGTTCCCCCAATCATTTTATCAGCTGTAATCCCTCTAATGCACTGGCATCGCCGGGGCGAATCAGTAAAGCTTTTTGAAACATTATTTTGGATTCGCGTAGTTTTCCGAGCTTCAATTCTGTCCAGGCGAGCATGATAACGGTATCGTAATCGAAAGGATATAAGTTAATTACCTTATTCAGGTAGCGCAAAGCCGCATGAAAGTCTTCGCGGCCATATGCAATCAGTGCCATGCGGTAATTGACCAGGCTGTTTTGCGGGTCGATGCGCAAAATCTCGGCGTATTGTTGCTCCACCTGTGTCCAGTTGCCTAAGGCCGCCGCCGGATTGATATAACCCAGCCGTGCCTCGATAGACAAGGGTTTCAGCGTGAAACACTTTTGATAATACGGCAGCGATTCGGTAAAGCGACCTGACATATAATAGAGCCAGCCTAAGCGCAGATTGTGTTCGTAACTCGTTTCCTCAAAAACGTTCAGGATTTCCTGAATGGCCTCCGTGTATTTCCCGTCTGCTTCGTAGCTGTATGATTTTTCAAAAGCCAAGATTTGTTTGTCGGCCTGTTGCGCCTGAATGGCAGTAAACGCCAGCAAAAGTATTGCCAGCAAGCTTTTTCTTAAAAAGTCCATTGTATTCCTCCTACTATTGAATGTGTTTGAAAATCGTGATAAGATTCAGTCATATTACCGTTTTCGGTATTGTAATTTTGAAAAGGATGCGCACCTTTTTGATACACATAACCAAAACGCAGCAGCCCATTTTTTGCGATTTTAGCAAACAAAGTGGCTTCGATGCGTGTTTTTGTTTGATAAGTCGTGTTAAAAACCAGGTAGCCATTGTCTTTGCTCAAATAACTGTGATTGCCCTGGCTAAACGATGTTTCTACCCATATATTTTTTATCGGCTGAAAACCAATTTGTTGTGTAGCAATTAGATGGGGATCTTCACTGCCGTTTACAAGATAAAAAGTAGTTGAACCGTAAAGCTTTAAGTTGCCCAGCGGATAATAGCGCAACCCTGCATTGGCCTGAAAATACTGAGATTTATTAAAACGCGAGAGCGAAACGCCAAAACTTGAAACGCCGATAGCGGTTTGCAGGTCTATTCCCAAAAAGCCCGACCATTCGGTACTTTTAAAAGAAATGTCAGTAAATTGATAACGGCTCCCGGTGCTTTCAAAAAGTTCAGTTTCAGTGCCGTTATATAAATAGTAAGCGGTATCCGAAAAAGTGAAAACTTGATTTTCTGCCAGCGTTTGTGTTTGATCAAGTTGTAGCAAATGAAAAGCACCGATCAGTGTAACTTTTTCAGATATAGCTTGTTCTAAGCGGGCATAAAAAGAAAATTGCTTTATCTGGTTATCAAATTCAGCACGCTTTCGGCTGCTGTCGGAGCGGTAATAATAGGCCTCTCCCCAGTCGAACATAGCTACAGAATCACGTGCTATACTGTTTTCAACATAAGCAAACTGGTCAGAAACATTAATATCAAGAGATTGCAGGCCGAGGTAAAGTTCGCCCGAACTGTTCAATTGCAGTCGAATTCCCGCATCATAAAACTGGTGATTTTGGTATTCGCGCGATTCGCCGAAAAGGGCCTGACTGCTTGCCAGCGTAGCAAAGTTGAGTGCCGGGCTGTGCGTATATTGTTGCTGGCCATAATCAGCATGAATACTTTTGATTTTTAAGCCTTTTTTAATACCAAAATCAGCGGGAATTATCTCTGTACGTTTTGAAATCGCCTTCACACCGGTGTATAATTGGTTCGTTTCCAGATAAGTGCCGTAAAGGTACGAAAGTGCAAGCTGATCATTTTCATTAAAACTGATTGCCTGATTCAGGTGTTTCCTGGCCAGCAGAAATTGTTGTTTTTGATAGGCAGCAATGCCCATTCGCAGCCGCAAATAGTAGTAATCATTCCCTGATTCAAGGAGTTCGTTTCCGCTTTTTAGTACCGCATTCCAGTCGCCCTTTTCGTAAAAATGAAGGTTGAGGCTGTCCTGAACCCTAAAGTTTGAAGTCTGACTTTGGGTTGTATTCAGCGAAAAGAAAAATAAAATAAGTGTTAAGAGCTGTTTATACACGGCTTAGTTTTAGTGTTTTGTTATCTTTTAAACTAGTGATTTCTAGCAGTTTGCCTTCCCGAAAACAAAACTGATAATTGCGTTTTTGAATACATTTTCCAAACATCAAAAACTTCACCTCCGAGTTAATGCACAAGTTGTCATCGGTAAGGCTATTGAGAGTTTTCAGGTGGGTGGCACTGTACTTTATTTCCAAAAAGCGGTAAAAGGGAGCAAGGAAATCCTGTAAAAACTTCCAGCCGGGATTTGGGAATTCCGAAAGGCTGATTTGATCGTTTAAGATTAATCCCGGAATGTGGCCGGTGATAACTTGATAGCCACCAAGAAAAATATCGTATAAAATACTTTTTCGGTTGCCTTCAAAATGGGTGAAATAAAACATGTCCGGCAAGCGGCTAAACCAGGCTTTGGAATTGGTTTCAGGGCAATAAAGGTACGACTGATTAAAAATATCTGTTTCCACTTTCCAGTTCACAAAAGCTTGTTCGTCCTCGTTTTCCAGCTCGAAACGGATTTCCTGCCCTGGAATAAAATGCAGGGCTTTGTCTAATTGTTCGTTTAAAACATTATTGCCAACCACTTGATTTAATGATGGCTGATCCGAGCTGTGGTAACTCAATTTTTCTCCTTTGGAAAGGTAGGATGCAAAAGGATAATCTATGGTGTGCGATCCAATGATACCGGCAGTTTGAAACTGGAAATGCAGGTGCGGGATGGGCGATCTGCCAGAGTTTCCACATTGAGCTATTTGTGTGCCTTCGGGTACATATTGGCCTTTTTGAACTAAAACACTTCCCTGTTTCAGGTGGCTCAGCTGCGAAAAAAGTCCAGCGGCATGGCTGATTACCACGGTATTTCCCCAGTTATTTATCACATCCATATCACCGATTTCGTTATCGGCTATTTCATTGATGATGTCAACTACATAACCGCTTGCCGGTGCTAGCACTGGCTTGCCAAAGCAGTAATAATCTGTCAGTTGTGCACCGGCATTTTTATAGGTTTTTCCTTCTTCATCGGTAATTTCAAAATCCCAGGCGAATTTCCAGGCATCTTTGTGTGTGTGTTTGCCACGAATGCCTTGTGTAACCGTCCAATAGCCCCAAAATGGCAGCCTCATCGGGATGCGCTCCAGGTGTGCCAGCCTGCTTTTGTTGATGAGCGAGCTATAGAGGTTTTTTTCGGGGGAAAACTGTTGAATAAAAACCAGCGATGGCTTGTCAGTAAAGCGTTCGCGCTGGCGAAAAACAAACAAAAAGCTGATCACCACAAGGTTGAAAGGCAGCGAAAGCACCCCAAGTTGCAGCGACTCCAGAACTACTTTTGCTGTAATTTGCAAAAACGCCAGCAGCGGAATGGAGATGAGAACCCACAGCAGCGCGTGGCGCGATGGAATAACGAAAAAGACCCCAATGGCAATGGCTGTCAAAATAAAGTTGAAGCCTATATAGCTGTAGCTGAGGTCGGTGAGACTGGCGCCGATCACAATATAAAACAGGTAAGCAGCACCAAAGCCAATCCAGGAAAACAAAAAAGCCAGGCGCGACCAGAGCAGCAAAGCCAATGAAATCAGTATTCCGGCAAACAGGTGATATTGAAAAAATATGGCACCCAGCGATTTGAAATGCAACTGAAAAAACTGGGGCCAGTTGAGCTGTTCAAACCAGTCGTAGAGCTTTAGAAGCGGCATTCCTCCCAGGAGGTAAAGCTCGTTGAGAAAATATATTCCTCCTTCGCTCAGGGCGAGTTGGTCAATCTGTCGGGCACTTAGCATCGCGATCCATAAGCCAAACAAAAAGGGTAAACTGAGGTAGGGCAACCCATATTTGGACAGGAGGCCGGCCAGCAAAACACTCACGAAAAGCGTGAGCAGCGTGATAAAAACAAGGATGATGAAAAAGCTGAGACCGGGCTGGAAGGCAATGCCATAGCCCAAGCCCACCAGCAGTGGGTTGAAGCCATAGAATCCACTCACGATTTGCTGACGGTTCAGGCCGATAAGATAGGCAGCTGTATTGGCGATAAGCACTGCCAGCAATCCGCTAAGTCCGGCATTGAGGTCGAAAAAACTTACCGCGATCAGCAGCAAGCCCATCCATTTGTTTTTGGCAAAAAACACCTGCGTATAGCTGTTGCTGATGCTTTGCCAGAAAAACGGGAAAATCGTTTTCAGTTGTACGGCTGTCATAGCTCAAAATGAACCAGGTGATCAGGCGTTTCTTCGTGGTTTTGGATGCTCTCAATCGTTTCATTATTACGAATGATATGTGACTTCCCATCCATGTCAATCAGCACCACTTTGGGGCGCAGCGTGATAAACTGCATCCATTGCGTCATATTATAAGCGCCCACATGATGCACAACAGCTTTGTCTCCTTTATTGAGCAGCGGCATGCTGATATTTTCGCGCAGCACATCAATATTCATGCAAAGTGGGCCATACAGCACCGTGTCTTCGGTGTAGGAAGTGAATTCCTGGGCTGGCGTAATTTTGTGGTCGTACCAGAATGAGGTAAACAGGATATTTACACCGGCATCGAGGATGGTAGAGCGTCGACCATCCGACAGGCGTTTGTTGGCAATCACAGTGCTGATCAGGGATCCGGCTTCGTCAATCAGTGCGCGTCCGGTTTCCAAAATCAGCAATGGCGGAGTTTTGGGACGGTATTCGCTGTTCATCAAGGCGCTGGTGATGGCTTCGGCGAAGTCGTCGATAGTAGGATTGGTATCAATGCCCGGTAGATAAGCGCCTTTCAGCGTGTTGCGCGATGGAAAACCACCGCCCATATCAATGTATTTTACTTCATGGTTGTATTTTTGTTGGACTCGCTGTGCCAGGTTGGCCAGCTTGCTTGCCGCGATGGCATAAGCATTGGGCGAAAGCATAAAGGTGCCGATATGCGTGTGCAGACCCACCAAATCCATCTGCCCGCCGAACATAATTTTATTGAGGGCGTCCCAGGCTTGTCCGTTTTCGTAATTAAAGCCGAAACGGTCCCACATCGGATAAATTCCCGTGTCCATATTTACGCGAATGGCGACCTTAGGGCGTTGTTTGGTTTCACGTGCAATATCCTGTAGCATATAGAGTTCGTCGAGGTGATCGATATGAATCAAAGAATTATTGGTGGTAGCTTTACGCAAATCCTCTTCCGATTTATCGGGGCCGTTAAAGATGATATGTGCGCCATCTACGCCATTTTTTATGGCCTTGTCGTATTCAAATCCCGAAACCACCTCGGCCCAGGAGCCTTCCTGATGAAACACATTGCAAACAGCGCTGAGGTAGTTGGTTTTGTAGGACCAGGCAAATTGTACCCGCGGATAGCGCGACTCAAACGACTGCCGGGCCGCCTGAAAAGTATTCCTGATTTTGCGTTCCGAAAGCACAAAAAGTGGTGAGCCGTACTGCGCGACCAACTCACTCACTGCCACACCATCAAGGTGTGTTATAGGTTCAAACTCGGTACGCATCCCAAATTTGTTGGGCATATTGCTTTCTAATCGTTTAATTATCGGACGTTCATATTTTAATTTTGCCATGATTGTATTTTTTAAAGTTCTCCTGTTGTTGATATCTGCTCAAATTCCTTTAAGCTCACGATCATATCCCAGGCATAGCGGATAAACATTTTGCCGGCTTCGTAAGTTGTAAAAGGGGCTGTTGGAAGGCCGATTGCCAGTTTGGTAAGTGCTTCCGGGATATTTTGTCCTACGCCAACAGCGAGGTAAATCCAAGCCGGGATGCGCGGATTTATTTCTAAAAGATAGTAATCGCCGGCTTTGTCTTTCATCAGCTCCAGCTCAAAAGCGCCTCGCCATTTGGTTTTTTCCAGAAAATGTGTGGTGAGCGCCAGCGCTTTGTCATCAGTGATAGAAATGCCTCCCCAGGCCTTGCCTTTGTCGGTGATATATTGCTTGCGCATAGGCACAGCCGCAATGGTATTTCCGGCGCCGTCGCCCAGGCCGGTCACATTATATTCAGTGCCGTGAATAAATTCTTGCACAATGATGGGTAAGCCCCACTTTGCACTGATTTTGTGATAAGCTGAAACGGCCTGTTCACGTGTATAGGCAAGGATAGCATCGTAGTACTTTCCTTTGATAACCAGCGGCCAGCCGTAGTCGCTTTCGAGTTTGTTTATTTCGCCCGGCGAATAAACGGCTTTGCTCCCTGGCACTTTGATACCGTGTTTTTTGCCAAACTCAGGAAGATTGATTTTTTGTCGCTCTTCAAACTGATCCATGGTGGGCAAAAAACTGCGGATTCCAAGCTGTTCCAGTGCGGATTTTAGTTTGATAAAGGAATACAGTTCGGCATCGAAATTGGGAATTACCACATCGATTTTTTCTTTTTCCTGAATATATTTCAGTCTGTTAAGTAGGGCTTCAGTGCCGGTAGATGGGTAAGGAATATGATAAGTTTTATCGACAATATCGTGCATATAAATTCCCGGTTCCAGCGATTCGTAGGCCAGGCCGATGATGCGGCAATCGAAAGATTCGGCCTCGTGCAGGGCGCGAATAACCGCCACGCCCGGACCCGGACTGTCGATGGCATTGAGGCCGGTTACAGCAATGGTGAGTTTGGGCTTAACTTTCTTCATGCTGGTGTAAGTGATATTGTTTGAGCATCTCAGAAAAATCATTGAGGTCATGTTCAATCAGGCTGGCATCGGCATCAAATTTTTCGGAAATCGTAGCGATGATAGCTTCCTTGTCGGTGCCTTTTCGCAACAGGTTTAGCATTTCCAGGCCAACCTGATTGGTGGTAAAAGATTCACCGGAAGCGGGGTTGAAAACAAAACCATTCTCGCTGACGGCAATATTATTTTTGATTTTCATAGGTTTAATTTTTTCAGACTTTTAAAAGCTGATTAACTTGTACAAAAATATAAGCTATAGTTTAAGCAAGTTGTATAGAATTCCTTGTTTAGTGTATAAAATTGCGGGGAGGAGGGGGTGAAGATTCAAAGATTCCTGATTCAAAGATTCCTGATTCAAAGATTCAAAGATTCAAGGACCTGCCTGCTGCCTGCCTGGCCGTCAGACAGGACTGCAGGAAGGCAGATTCAAAGATTCGTGAACGTAGTATAGTTATTTTGCGGTATATAAGATTCAAAGATTCCTGATTCAAAGATTCAAAGATTCAAGGATCTGCCTGCTGCCTGCCTGGCCGTCAGACAGGACTGCAGGAAGGCTCATTAACCATCGTTCGTTCACCTGGGATTTCGTGTCAGATAATTATTTTGGGTTTTGTGGTTCAATGATTTAAAGTAATGTAATGCAAAATCTAAGATCTTCGAGCCGAGAAGCCGGTGTTGGAATCGGTGTTTTCGGCATATTTCGACATGCTCAGCAGAACTCGCTCGATCACCTATGTTTTCATAAAGTAGCCTCAATAATTTTTGAATCCTTGAATTCTTGAATTTTTGAATCTCTTCCTTTAACCCACCCCCTTCCGCTCTTTTTCAGGCAGCGCCTTGTACTCAGTAACAGAATAACCAGTAATTTTTTTGAATTGTGTTGACAGGTAGTGAACGCTGCTATAACCCATCATAAAGGCGATTTCGCTTAGGCTAAGGTCTTCGAGTTGAATAAGTTCTTTTACCTTTTCGATGCGTTGCAGTATGATGTATTTTTCGAGTGTGATATTTTCTTTTCGGGAAAAAACAGCAGAAAGATGCTGATAGCTCAGGTTGAATTTCCCGACAATAAAATCGGAATTGCGCACCATGGCGTTGTATGTACTGTAATGCACCAAATCGATTACTACGCGTTTAATGTCTTCCACAAGCTGAATTTCTTTGTCTTCAATAGGTTCAAAACCCAGCTCCAGAAAAATTGCCTTCACGTCTTCCAGGCTGTATTGCTGCGGGTTGTATTCTAACAAAACTTCACCTAACTTGGCTTTTAATATCTTAATTTCTTTTTGCTCAAAGACGATTTGCAACAATTTCAGGCAACAATCGCAGAGCATATTGCGCAGTAAAAACCGATGACGGACGAGTTTGGTCACTTTGATTTGAATTATGAATGTCAAATTTAGTGTATTTTGACGGGATGAAGTGAAAGGGGTTTTTATTGGCTGCATTTCATTTTGATGTGCTGGGTTTTATACGGCGAAATGTATTAGGAGTTTGTTTAAGCCTGATTTCTTGAACATGTCGTAACTCTATTTTGTCAGGAGAAGCGAACGTAGGCATTACTGAGAATAATCTGGGTAGGAATATATCCAGATTGACTGGAATCAGTATGAGAGGAGCAATAAACTATTCCCTATTCTTATTTGCTACTCCATTCATTAGTGGCCGGTAAAATAAGTTGACTAACTCCTACCCACCTGATCTGTTGCGCCTCATCAAGAAACTTGACGAGACTTATATAGATGTAGGGCCACTAAATTTTCTACCACATATAGCTCCTAACTGGTCTGTCCCGATAAAGACATAATATTGATAGAGAATAGGTTAAGAGGAGCATTCAAGTTCTGTAGAAAGATAATTGCAAGACAAAACGTTTAGCGAAATATATTTTTTTTAAGTTTGTAGGGAAAATTAAAACACACCTACCAGATGAGAAAATCAGTAAAATTTCAGTTTTGATAAACGATACAGTTTGATGGAGCTATGCGAAGTGTTTCGTATATATTCTCGTTACCAAACATATAAAAACAGACAGATATGAGAACATACTTATTAATTATTTTATTTGTGGTTTTAAGCAGTCAATTATATTCTCAACAAGGTTGGCAATATCAAAACTCGAATCTTACCATTCAAAATCAATATGGAGCTATCTTTCCAATAAATAAGGACACTGTATATGTGATTGCAGATAATGGTAAGTTTTTAAAAACTTATGATGGTGGAACAGTCTGGGTTGAACAAAATACAGGGCTATCAGAATCATTTTTTGACTTATCATTTAGCGGGAATGACACAGCATATGCAGTTGGATTAAATGGAGCAATAATAAAATCAATTAATGAAGGGACAAACTGGACTTCGTTAACGTCAGGTACAAGTCAGGACTTATTTTCAATTTACATAAATTCTCAGAACAATATTTGGGCAGTTGGAGATAGTGGTGTAATATTAAATTCAAATGATTTTGGGAATACTTGGCTAATAAATGACACATTAACAGATAAAAAACTTAATAGTATCTATTTTAAGAATGCTAACATAGGCTTTATAGCTGGAAATGATGGTACGTTATTCAGTACATCAAATGGTGGAATAAATTGGGATACTGTAAATATAGGAACAAGTAAAGACCTGTTTTCAATCACAATAACAGATAATTATGCTTATTTGTTAGCAGGGTGGATAAATGATTACTATTATGATAGTGATGAGTTTTTTCAGACAAATGATTACATAAATTGGACAGGTAATTATTTAGAAGCATCTATTCCTGGTCTTTCAAAATTATATTTCCCAAGTGATAGTTCAGGTTTTTGTATTTTTTCAAATTGCACAACAAATGGAGATTGTGGAATAATAATAAACAAAACAACTGATTTTGGGCAAAACTGGGTTAGTAGTTTTAATAACTGGAGTCTTCCTTCTTCGGTTGGTATTGCATATTCAGACATTGTATTTATTACAGATAGTATTGGATATGTACTTAGTGGAAATAATATTTTAAAGACAACTGATGGTGGAGTTTTTGTTGGTATCAAAGAATTGAATAACAATCCAGACTTTACAATTTATCCAAATCCATCATATTCGAATGAATTAAATATCAAACTTATAAATGCTGAATTTAGCAATTTTTCGATTAAAATATTTGATATAAATGGGAAACTGACACTTAAAAGAACCAACTTGAATAGTGTAGAAAAAATAAATATATCAAATTTGAATGAAGGAGTATATTTCGTCAAACTCTTAAAAGAAGGTGAAATAATTGACGTTAAAAAATTAGTGAAAATGAAATAATACGTTTGGTAACAATGTATATAGTTTATGGCGGGTGAAGTATTAAATATGAACGATTTAACAATGAATAAAAATCGGTGCAAGTTGAAAGATTTGTGCTTCGAAAACCGCCACAAAACCATATACTAACCGTTGTGCGTCAGTGTAGAAACCCCCTCCGCACGGTCAAGCACATTTGGTTTTTGCCAACACACAAATGCCAACGCTGAAAAACCAAAAAAGCTTGCCTTTTCCCACCGCACCCAAACAGGATGATTATTTAAACGCTCATTTTGTGAGATATTAAATATTTATTCTTACTTTTGTAAAATATAAAAAAGTTCAAGAATGAACCGAATAAAAGACGTTTTAGAACAGAAGGGAATTAAACAAAAATGGTTGGCAGAGCAATTAGGCAAGAGTTACAATATGGTAAACTCGTATGCCCAAAACAGACGGCAACCAAGTTTAGAGGACTTGTACAAGATTGCTGAAATCCTTAATGTTGAAGTCAAAGAATTATTAATTGAAAGAAAAACGCAATAATGGAAAACGAAACCAAAAATATTTTTGAAAATGGAGCAACATGGCTTCGGGCTGATTTCCATTTGCACACCAAAGCTGATAAAGAATTTTCGTACACAGGTAACGAAAATGACTTTTGCCGACTTTATATAGAGAAACTTAAAGAACAGAATATCAATGTTGGTGTCATTACCAATCATAATAAATTTGATAAAAATGAATTTGCTGCCCTACGAAAAAAAGCAACCAAAGAAAGTATTGGATTGTTTGCAGGAGTTGAATTTTCATTAAAAGAAGGAATTCACATTTTGGTTGTTTTTGATGATAAATGGTATCAGGGTGAAACAGACAATATCAGCAAATTTTTGGAAAATGCTTTTTATGGTATTGCCAACTATGACAAGCCTAATTATCCAAACTCAAATTTCAATCTGAAAGAAACGGTAGAAGCATTAGACAAAATCGGACACGAATATTTTATTGTTTTGGCTCACGTCGATGACAGTAATGGTTTATTTACGGAGTTGAGAGGCAGAACTCAAGAGGATTTTGTTAAGCAAGAATCATCCAATAAGGTTTTGGCTGTTCAGAAAAGTGCAAATCTTGAAAATTACAACAAACTTTGTCTATGGTTGAACAGAAAGAATAAAATTGCTTGCGTAGAAGGTTCAGACAATGCTCACGGGGGAATTGATGCTATTGGAAAAGGTAGGGTGACTTATATAAAAATAGGTGACTTTAATTTTGAAGCACTAACCTTTGCATTGACTGACAGTGAATACAGAGTTTCACCTAAGGGCAAACCCGAAATAAAAAACTCTTACATTAAATCAATAGCATTTGAAGGTGGATTATTAGAAGAAACAAGAATCGATTTTTCACCGGAACTAAATACCTTAATTGGAATCAGAGGCAGTGGGAAATCATCGTTATTAGAAGTTTTACGCTATGTTCTTGGTATTTCACTTCCTTTTAACGCTGCCGACCCAGATTACAAGAATACATTAGTAACCCGTTCGATGGGTAGCGGAGGGAAAGCGATAGTTACTATAGTCAACAAGCAAAATGAAGAATATAGGATAGAAAAACTTTATGGTCAAAAAGAAGATATTTATAAAAATGGCTTGTTACAACCAGAAATTTCCATAGATGCCACAGGCTTTAATTCTCCAATTTACTTCGGACAAAAAGACCTGTCGAATAAGGGAAAAGATTTTGAAGGTGATTTAATTCAACGTTTAATTGGAACAAGATTAAAATCAGTTCAAGTTAAAATTGAGCAAAAGAAGAGAGAGGTTGAAAATATAATATCAGAATTAAAAAAACTCAAAAATTTAAAGGACTTAAAAAGAGATACCGAAGCTCAAATACAAAACTCGAAACATCAGCTTAACTTTTTTAAGGAAAAAGGCGTTGAAGATAAATTAAAGCAACAGACACTTTTTGATTCTGATATTTCAAAATTAGTTCAAAATGAATCAACTGTCAGAAGTTATTTAAGCGAATTGACATCCGTAATTTCAAATCATGATTATTTTTTTCAACGAGAAATTACAGGTTCAGAAATTAATAAAGAATTATTTGAAGAAGCAAAAACAATCATTCAGGAATTAAAAATTGAGTTTGAAAAACTAAAAACGATTCAAAAGAATTCTATCTTCAGTCAACAAAAATTGAAAGAAGTAATTGCAAAAATTAATACTAAGAAAGAAGGTTTAAAGGAAGAGTTTGCAAAGATTAAACGAGAAATAAACACAGATACCATTAATCCCGATAATTTTCTGAATCTGAACAGGCAAATCGAAACTGCACTCTTAAAATTAAAAGAAATCGAAAAATCTGAAAAGAGAAGAAGTGAATTGAAAACTAATTTACTTGAACGTCTTACAGAACTTGATAACCTTTGGCTAGAAGAATATAATGTTCTCAATAAAGAAGTGCATCGAATTAATGAAGCTGAAAGTAAAATTTCAATCGAAGTTGAATTTAAAGGTAGGAGGGATAAACTCACCGACAAGATGAAACAGGTTTTTAGAGGCACTGGAATTCGGGAAACAGCTTATCAAGAGATTGAAGCTAACTACAAGGACTTCATTCAAATATACAGAGACAGCAGTAAATTGAATGACATATTGAATGAAAATCATGTAGTTGATTTTAAGAGAAGGTTTTCTGAAAATCTGGAAAACTTGCTCACTTTCAAAGTAGATAATAAAATAGTGATTCAATACAATGGGAAGTCATTAGACAAACATTCTTTAGGGCAACGAGCATCGGCATTAATTCTTTTCTTATTGGCTCAAAGGGAAAATGATGTATTGATTATTGACCAACCCGAAGATGATTTAGATAATCAAACCATCTATGATGAAGTAATAAAAGAATTAAAGAAAATAAAGGGCAATATGCAATTTATCTTTGCAACCCATAACGCCAATATCCCTGTACTCGGAGATAGTGAAAAAGTTGTTTCGTGCAGCTATGATGAAAAGAAAATTACAGTACATTCCGGCACTATTGATAATCACCAAACACAACGGTTCATTGTCGACATAATGGAAGGTGGAGACGAGGCATTTAACCGTAGAAAAAATATTTACAGCATTTGGAACATTGAAAAAATAAAATCAATATGAACGCATTAGAATTACTAGATATAATTAGCACTGGCGAGACAAGTAAGGTGCAGTTTAAAGAAGAACTTCCTCATCGTGATAGTGTTGCACAAGAAATCGTTGCAATGTCTAATTCAATAGGTGGAGTTATTCTAATTGGCGTCAAAGACGTTACAGGAGAAATTACTGGATTGACATCTACACAGGTTGAGGAATATGACCGTGTGGTTTCTCAAGTAGCAGATAACCTAAAACCCCCAGTTTATATAGCAACGGAAGTAATAAAAATTGAACATGAAGGTGCATCTCGGAATGTGCTAATTGTTCATATACAAGAAGGTATTAATAAACCATATAAAACTGCAAAAGGTGAAATTTACGTAAAACAGGGGTCAAACAAACGCCCTTTAACCGATAATGCTGAAATTATGCGATTGTTTCAGCATAGTGGAAATTTACTTGCAGACGAAATGGAGGTGCATGGAACCTCTATTGATGATATTGATGAGAAGATATTTTTCGATTATTTCAAAAAAGAGTTTGAAAAATCTTTTGAAGAGAAAGGGCTTAATTTCGAGCAGGCTCTAAGGGCAAAGAGAGTTTTGCGGAGTAATCAATTGACACTTGCAGGGTTATTGTTTTTCGGTAAAGACCCACAAGCTGTTAAACCAGCATTTACAATAAAAGCTGTTTCTTATTTCGGGAATGAAATTGAAGGCAATCAATACAGAAGCAAGCCTAAAGATTTGTCTGGAACAATTCCTGAACTTTTTGAAAAGGGCATTGATTTTTTGAACAACAACTTAGATTTTATTCAGACTGGAGAAAGTTTCAATGCTCAAGGCAAACTGGAAATTTCAAATATTGCGCTTGAAGAATTGTTGCAGAATGCTTTAGTTCACAGAGATTATTTTAAAAATTCACCCATAAGGTTACTCATATTTGATAACCGTATTGAAATAATCAGTCCTGGAAAGTTGCCAAACAGTTTAACAGTAGAAGATATAAAATATGGAAACCCGGTAATAAGAAACAACCAACTGGTTTCCTTTAGCACTCATACATTGCCATTTAGTGGATTGGGTTCAGGAGTTAAAAGGGCCTTAACAGAACAGCCAAATATTGAATTAATTAATGACATTGAAGGCGAACAATTCAAAGTTATAATTCCAAGACCAGAAAAAAAATAACGAGTCATTATGCCAGCCCTTCTCATCCACACACATTGCCAAGTCCCACAAGCCAACGCTAAAACCAAAGCTTGTCAAAGAGTGTGTCTGTCTAGCCGCACGGACGGAAAAATAAACAACGAAGGCACAACATGCGGTATAAAACATTGGGATTTAAGTGGTTATTCAAGCATTCTGCCACGCATCAAGTTCGGTGTAATTGGACAGGATAGTAGCCCGCAATCCCCAACGATTTCATACCGCCATCCGTTGTGTGCAATCCCCTTACTGGTCGTAAAACAGTTGAGTTTTTTCGCTAACGGTAAAAGGCCAGAGCGTGGCAACTTAAAATGTTAGAAAAAAACAAAATTATTAAAGTGCAGTATATCAATAACATAAATTTATCGTTAGTCGGAAATAAAAAACGAGAAAATTAGAAATCAATGATTTTAATATGAACAATAAAATGAAAGCGTTTGTAAGAACGAGCATAACAACTCAAGAAGTAGAATTACAGGAAGTGGATATACCTAAAATTCAGGCAGACAAAGTATTAATAAAAATAGGAGCGTTTGGAGTGGGTATTCACGACAGATACTTTATTCCTTCAGAAGTAAGTTTTCCTTACGTAATTGGTTCCGAAGGCGCAGGAACAATCATAGAAAAAGGAGATGAAGTAACGGATTTTAATATTGGAGAGAAAGTAATATTTACTACGATTTTACAAATCCAAGGCGGAAGTTGGGCTGAATATGCTATAGCAAAGCAATCCGCTTTAATAAGGTTACCGAACAACCTATCTGTCGAACAAGGAGCATCTATTCCAATCGCAGGAAAAACCGCATTAGAATGTATCCGTGAAATAAATTCAAATAACGGAGATACGCTTTTTATCGCAGGAGCATCAGGAGCAATCGGAACTATGGTAATACAATTAGCCAAGGAAAAAGGAATTCGAATTTCGGCTTCTGCATCAGCAAAAAACCACGATTATATGAAATCGCTCGGTGCTGAACACACGGTAGATTATAATGACCCAGCGTGGATAATAAAAGTTAAAGAATGGTCAAACGGTGGAGTTGACACAGCCTTGGCAATTCAGCCAGGAACAGGGTCTGACAGTATAAAGCTTGTGAAAGACGGTGGTTTATTAATTACTGTTTCAGGAGACAGCCAAACAGTCATTCCTGAGAGAAATATTGAAGTTCGTCAAATGGGACATCAATTATTTAGCAATGAGGAAATGATAGAATTGATTAATAAAATATCACAAGATAAAATAAAAGTCGTGATAGAAAGAGAATTCCCTTTCAATGATGCTGTTGAAGCACTCAAAAAAACCGAGACAAGAAGCGCAAGAGGGAAATTAGTGGTTAAAATCAATTAGAAAGATGAAAATCTACCCATAATTGTATAAGTGTAATGCGGGATTTAATGCTAACTTGAACATTTCGTCACGTGACAAATCTTTCTATAAAATTGAAAATGAAGTGCCTCGAAATCCGTACTGCGCATAGTCCCGTCCACCAAGTGTAAAGACCGGAACGAACAGACAATTTGCTCCTAAATGAAAGAATTGAAAAGTGAAACAACCAACCCACATAACAGCACATTTGCAAGCTCCCACACACAAGCCGACACTTTGGCGTGCAAAAGAGCTGTTTTTTTTTGCCAACGGTCAGTAGTAAAATTGTACATTTATGGAATTTTTAAAAATTGATTTTAATGCTAATCGACAACGAAAACAAAAATTATAAAGTCCACGAATGGATTGCCAAATACACTGAGACTGGGAAACTCGATATTGTTACAGGATATTTCACTGTTGGTGCGCTGGCTTACTTATCAAAAACTACGAACGAAAAAATTGAGCGTTTCAGATTCGTACTTGGTGACATTGTTAATGTTGACGAAGTAAAAGACAGGGCCCTCGACTTGATGAATGAGAATATTTCAGTGGAAGCAGCATTAAAGTTGAGCCAGCTGGCAAAAGAGGCGGTAGAATTTTTGAAACAGGAAAATGTAGAAGCCAAAACGCTCGAACCAAATTTTTGTCATGCAAAAGCCTATTTACATGCTGCAAAAAACGATGATAGATGGAACTATTTTATTTCCGGCAGTTCTAATTTAACAGAAGCAGGAGTTGGACTAAAATCAACAAACAATATTGAATTAAATATTGGCGAAACCGGCAATAATGCACAATACAATGAATTAACAACTTGGTTTGAAACCCTTTGGACAAAGCCGCAAGCCCACAAAAACAAAACAGTAAAAGACGGAAGCGGTAAAGTATACTCGAAACCCTTTAAAGAATATTTAATTGGGGAGATAGAAAGAATATTCATCGAATACACCCCAAGAGAAATCTATTACAAAGTGCTATTTGAACTTTTTGGTGAGCAACTTTTAATCGACCAGGATGACCCTGAGTTTAACAGACAAATCGGTCGATTAGAAAATTCAACCATTTATCAAACACTCTATAAATTTCAACAAAAAGGCGTTTTGAGCTTAATAAAAATGCTCCAAAAATATAACGGAGCAATTTTAGCTGACGCTGTTGGGTTGGGAAAAACATGGAGCGCTTTAGCCGTCATGAAATTCTTTCAGTTACAAGGACGTGAAATTATTCTGCTTTGTCCTAAGAAACTACAAAACAACTGGACTCGCTTTAGAAAACACCAAAATTCAAAATTTGAAAAAGACCAGTTTGATTATTTTGTCCGATTCCATACCGACTTGAAAATGGAGTTGATGGATAAGGATTTATATAAAATTGAAAGAGCAGATACCTTGTTCACCAACGATAGACCAAAACTATTTGTGATTGATGAAAGTCATAATTTGCGAAATGACAAATCAAACAGATATCGTTTTTTTGTCGATGAGATTTTAAGAAAAAATGAAGATGCAAAAGTCTTGATGCTCTCCGCTACCCCAATCAATAATTCTCTGAATGATATCCGAAATCAACTCAAACTTATTGTGAAAGGAAATCCTGGCGGATTCTATAAAACTTTAGGAATTAAGCATATTGACTATGCCTTTAGAACAGCGCAAAGGGCATTCAATGATTGGCGAAACGAAGACAATCCTAAGATCAGTGAATTTATTAAAGATTTACCTGATAATTTTTTCAAACTAACGGATGCCCTGACAGTTGCCAGAACAAGAGCAATGATTAACGGGCAAGAATCTGAACTTGTGTTCCCAACAAAAGAAAAACCCGATAACCTTTTCGTTACCCCAAATGAATTAGGAAACTTTGAAAGCTTTGAAGAGCTGTTTAAAAAGTTTCCCCCGATGCTTTGCGGCTACCAGCCAGCGTTCTATGCTGAACCAATGGAAGAAAAGAAAAAACGGCAAGACGCAAAAAACAAGGGAGAATCAACTGTTTCTATTTTAGACGATGAAATTCAACGAGATAAGTTCCTGGTGAAAATGATGTACATTTTAATGGTGAAAAGGCTTGAATCTTCCTGGCATTCCTTTTACTCCACCGTATCTAAAATTGAAGCCCATCATCAAAATGCACTTAAAAAAATCAAGCTTTATCAGCTAGGTAAAAAGAACGCGGCTATTATTGATGATGACCATACCAGGCTTTTTGGTGATGATGAATCTGATGATGAAATAATTGAATTTACACTGGGCAAAAAACGGATAATCAATTTATCTGATATTGACAAAGCCGGAAACCTGAATCTGTATAAACGAGACCTCAAAAAAGACATTGATGCTTTAGACAACATTCTTGCAAACCTGGCTCGATTTGAAAAAGTTATCGGGAAAGAAATTACAATTCCGGGAAACATAAAAAGCGAAGACACCAAGCTTGAAGTACTCATCAGGAAAATTCAACAGAAAAGAGCATCCGGTGAAAACAACCACAATCAAAAACTTGTAATATTTACCGTTTATCGCGATACGGCAGAATATCTTTTTAAACAACTGAAAGCACGCGGCTTTGATAAAATTGGTTTTGTGAGTGGCACTGGCTCAAAAACTACCGATAGCGACGAGGAACACAAAAACTTTGAACCCATTTTAGAAAGATTTGCTCCCTACACAAAGTTATTCAGAGAAAAGGAATGGCGGTTTGAACCTTCGTCAGATGACTTGACCGATTTAGAAAAATATCAGGAATGGATTCAATGGATTTCAGAAAATGAACCCAAAACCTACAACCAGCTTCAAAACCCGATTGATATTTTAATTGCTACCGATGCGCTTAGCGAAGGTCAAAACTTGCAGGATGCCGATATGGTAATCAATTACGATATTCATTGGAATCCGGTAAGAATAATCCAAAGAATGGGGCGTATCGATAGGCTTGGTTCGCCAAACAACAAAATCTTTGGGGTTAACTTTTGGCCCTCAAACAATATAAATTCTTATCTCGACTTGCAAGGCAGAATCGAACAACGTATGGCAGCCATGCAATTGGCCGGCTCCGAAGTTCACCTGGATTTTTCAGACACGTTTAAAGAGATGGCAGAGGATGAAAATCTTGAAAATCGTATGAAAGCCCGAATGATGGAGCAAATGCAAACATCCTGGGACGATATTGAGGTAAACGAACAAGGTCTTGGATTTAATGATTTATCGCTCGAAAAATACCGACAGGACTTATTAGAAGAATACAACGCGAACAGTGAAAAATATTCACGAATGCCAAAAGCTGTTTATACCGGGTTTAAAGCCGTGCATGAAGCCTGTTCCGAAAACGGAATGATTGCATTGCTCGGTTATCCAAGTAAACCGCCAAAAGTGCAAGATCATATTTATCAGTCCTATAATTTGATTTACATCAACCAACATGGAGAGCCGGTTTTGCTCAATCAAAAGGAGGTTTTGGATGCTTTAACATTACATAAAGATGAATCACGCTTTGTTCCTGCTGCCATTGACCGGGGCGAAGAAAAGGCAATACAAAACCTGGTTTCGTCTATCAAGGCATGGTTAAAAAAGCAGGCCATTGAAGAAGAAAAGCAGGAAGACGGAACCACCAGGAAGAAAATGGGTGCTGAAGCCAAAGATTTATTGTCGAAACTAAAAACCGGCGACAAAGATGCTTTAAAGCGTATTCAACAGAATGTGCTTGTTTCAGATAAATTTCAACCGGATAACTTCGATTTGATCGCGTGGTTTTTGGTAACAAATTAATGCTAATTCAATGAAAGATTTTGGACAATTAACTACTCAAATATCCTTTGTTCACGATTATTTACAGAAGCGTGGCGTTGGTGCTGTAAATGTCTATCTGACAATTCGAAATTGGCTAATTGGTTATCATATTGTTGAGTACGAGCAAAATGGAAGCGATCGGGCAAAATATGGCGCTAATTTGTTAAAGCAATTAGCCCAAAACATTAATATCCGCGGTTTAGGCGAAACAAACCTTAAAATTATCCGCCAGTTCTATCTTATCTACCCACAGATAAAAACGGTGCTTATTGATAATAATAAATTTGTATTACCTGAAAAAATTACTGAAATCCTTAATTCACGTTCTTCTAGTCAGATTCGTCAGTTACCGACTGACGAATTGTATATCACTGAATATGAGAATAATAATAAAAGTCAGTCAGCAACTGACTTATTAGAAAATGACGATTTAGATGATGATGAGAATTACATTCTGAAAATCTTATCTAACATTTCGTTTACGCATTTTGTTGAATTAATTAAAATTGATAATCGCATAAAACGCAGGTTTTACGAACTCATCATTCTTAATACTACGCCAAGCGTTAAAGAGCTTAAGAGAAATATCAATACACTAAGTTTTGAGCGCTTTGGACTATCTGAAAACAAAGAATTAGCAATACAGCAAGTATATAATAAGATAATACCGGCCGGGGTTGATGACATTGTCAAATCGCATTACTTTTTTGATTTTCTTAATCTAAAGCAAACGCATTTAATTGAGGAATCTGAATTGGAACAAGCCTTAATCAACCATTTACAGGAATTTATGATTGAACTGGGTAATGGGTTTTGTTTTGAAGCCCGGCAAAAACGAATTTTGATCGGCAATGAATACTTTTTTATAGATTTGGTTTTTTATCATCGGGTTTTAAAGTGCCATATAATTGTTGAATTGAAAACCGATAAAGCAAGGCACGAAAATATAGGACAACTAAAAACATACATTCAATATTTCAAAAGGCATATACAACTACCCGAAGACAATCCTCCGATAGGAATCCTCCTGGTTACTGACCAAAATAAAGCACTGGTTGAATTTGCAGTGGCTGAAAGCGACAAAGAAATTTTTGTGAGTAAATACCTTCCTGAATTGCCTGATAAGGCTCTTTTAGCTGAGATATTAGAGAGCGAACTAAAAAAACTTTTATAAAATGAATATACACGTTTTTAAAGAAAAAACCTTTTTCAATGCCCTGAAAAGCTTCTTCCAGGAACTGAATGTGCCTATTTCGGAAGTTACCGAAGACCCGGCAAATCCTGAAGATATTGTTTCAACCTGGTTCAATAAAGCAAACGAGGCGCATTCGTTAATCGATACCGTTTATTTTCTGGGTATGGTGAACGAATCGGCTTTTGAGGGAGAAGAAAATACGGACTCTTTAAGGTCAATCAAAGCCTCGAAAGAAGATTACGACGGACTGCTTATTTTTGGTGTTCAGCTAAAAAACCGGGCAAACAGCTTAAACCCAACCCGCTCGCAATTGGCGGAGATAACCCGACTATTCAACCGTGAATACAATTACACGCCGGTAACTTTAATTTTTAAGTATGGCGAACAAATTGCTTTAGCCAACAGCGAACGCTTAAAATACAAACAGGAATGGAGAGAAGGGGAAAGGGTCGGAAAGGTTTCCTTGCTTCGGGATATTCATATTATGAAGCCACACAGAGGGCATTTAGACATTATCAATCAACTGAAAATTCCAACATCAGGAGCAAAACAAGTTGATTCATTTACGAAACTTTATGCGTATTGGCAGTCAGTTTTTAATGTTAGTATTCTAAACAAGAAATTCTATCAGGAATTGCAAAACTGGTATTTCTGGGCTATCAAAGAAGTTAGCTTTCCGAATGAACCAAAAATACTGGACGAAAAAATTGATGGAGATGAAGCCAAATTGCAGGAAGCCATTAAAGCGCATAAGGGCAAAAACGTTATCCGCTTACTCACACGAATTCTATTTATTTGGTTTATAAAAGAAAAGAAACTTATACCCGAAGAAATATTTGATGAGGCCACAATTGCCGATAAACTTATTGATGATTTTACACCGCAAAAGCCACAGGGCATTTTTGCAACCGGAAAACATAACAGTAAATATTACCGCGCCATCCTGCAAAACCTGTTTTTTGCTACCCTCAACCAGGAAATGGGAAAGAGAGATTTTCGCAATGACAAACAACATCAGAATGTGACCAATTTAATGCGTTACAAATCCTACTTCAAAAACCCTGATTATTTTGTACAGCTCATGGAAGATGTGGTGCCGTTTATGAATGGCGGGCTTTTTGAATGTCTCGATAAGCCACATCCTGACAAGAAAGGCAAACAAGGTGGAGACCTAATTATTTATTCTGATGGTTTTTCTGACCGAGCCGATAATTTACTTGAAGTACCCGACTACCTATTTTTTGATGTGGACGAAAATGTGGATTTGAGTGATGATTTTGGCAGCAAGGCAAAAGTGTATGAAAATGCCAAAACAAGGGGCTTGCTCGAAATACTCAAATCCTATAAATTTACCATAACCGAGAATACCCCTATTGAAGAAGATGTGGCTCTTGACCCTGAATTATTGGGCAAAGTATTTGAAAACCTGCTGGCAAGTTATAACCCTGAAACCAAAACAACAGCACGAAAACAAACCGGCTCTTTTTATACGCCACGTGAAATCGTAAATTATATGGTGGATGAGAGTTTAATCGCTTACTTAAAAAGTGCCGTGAACTTCCAGTTCACGGAAATCACAAATAGTGCCGTGAACTCCCAGTTCACGGAAATAACAAAAAGTGCCATGAACTCCCAGTTCACGGATTTAACAAACCAAGATACTTTATACCCATTTTTCAACCCAAACAACGAAATAATCATAAAACAAGGGAACCTGCCCCATTGGACAAATGAAAACGTTTGGTATTTTATAACATTTCGTCTTGCTGATTCTATTCCTTTCGAAAAACAGGAACAATTAAAACATGAACGGGAAATTTGGCTTAAAAATCATAAAAAAGAGGGCAAGGGAAATTATTCTAAAGAAGAACTCAAAGAATACTACCGCCTTTTTTCTGATCGCGTTGAAGGCTGGTTAAATAATGGTTATGGCTCTTGTGTGCTTCAAGATGAAAAAAACGCCAAAATAGTAGGTGATGCGCTAAAACATTTTGAAGGTGACCGATACAACCTGGACGAATGGGTAGTGATGCCAAACCATGTGCATGTTTTAGTAAAACCTATTGCTGATAATAAACTAAGCGATATACTCCATTCATGGAAATCGTTTACTGCTAATGAGATTAACAAAAATATTGGCAAAACAGGGCAACTATGGATGCATGAATCCTATGACCATATTGTACGAAATGAAGATGCCTTCGAGGCAATAAGAAATTACATCCGCAAAAATCCAGTAAAAGCAGGCATAGCACAAGAAATTGGAAGTTTCTTGCTGTCAAAGCAAGCTGCCGAAGATTCATTAACACCAACGCAAGAGGCTTTGGATACTATGTTACACCAACTCTTTTCTTTCAACGAAACAAACCCATTCAAGGATTATGCCGATATACAGAAACAAATTATAAAAGCATTAGACAATGCCAAAATACTTGATCCTGCTGCCGGATCAGGTGCATTTCCTATGGGTGTGCTACAAAAAATGGTACATGTTCTCCATAAAATTGATCCTAATAATATTGAATGGAAACAGCGGCAGATTGACAAAGTAAACAATGCTATTGAAAGCCTTGAAACACTGGATGATGCAAAGTTCCGGGAACAAAGCATAAAAGAACTCAAAAGTCAGATAAAAGACATTGAAGATGCCTTTGAAAACAATGAATTGGATTATGGCCGTAAACTATTCCTGATTGAAAACTGTATTTATGGCGTAGATATTCAATCCATTGCCACCCAAATTTCAAAACTGCGCTTTTTTATCTCGCTTATTGTGGACCAAAAAATAGATAAAGACAAAGATAATTTTGGCATACGGCCGCTACCAAACCTTGAAACCAAATTTGTTACTGCCAATACATTGATTGGTATTGATAAGCCCGATGCACAACTAAGCATGTTTGACAATACTGAGGTGAAAAAACTCGAAGCCCAACTTAAAAAAGTACGCCACAAAATATTCAGCTCGAAATCTCCAAAACGCAAACGAGAATTACGTGAAGAAGACAAAAAGCTGCGTGAACAAATTGCAGAATTATTGGAAGAAGGCGGCATGGAAAACAAAACCGCCCGCCAACTGGCAAGCTGGGATCCCTACGACCAAAATGCCTCTTCACCATTCTTTGACCCCGAATGGATGTTCGATATCTCGGACGGACTTGATGTCATTCTTGGCAATCCACCATATATAAGTTACTATTCAGGTCAAGCTACATATATTTCTAAAGAGGACTACAATTTCTATTTATCCCATTACGACTTTATAGAAAATAAGAAATCTAAAAACCGTCTCGGAACGGTTATGATGTTTCTAGAAAAAACACATAAATTTTTATCATCAGAAGGAGTTTTTACATTCATTATCGACTTGAATATTTTCTCTGATGCCTATATACCAATCAGAAAATTTCTCCACAACAAAATCGCAATACACGAGCTGATAAATAATCTCTCAGAATTTGAAAATGTCGGCAGTGGACAAATAATCATACAAGGATCAAATGATTTCAAAAAGGAGAATAAAATGATGATTTATTCAGATTTCTCGAAAAATGAAAGACAAGTTATTCCTCAATCTAGAGTTAATTCAAGCAACAATTTTTCCCTAAAGTTCAGTAAATACGAGTTGATTTTAAATGAAATTGAAAACCAATCTGCAAGATTCGAAGACTCGGCAAATATTATTTCGGGTATGAATATAGGAGGAGTTAAAAACTATTTTCTGAGCGACACAAAAGTCGACTCTTCCTATCATCAGGCAATACTTAGCGGCAATATTTTTAAATATAGAATTGAATACCCAAATGAAGTTCAAAAGCGCAATTCGAGAAATAACTATATTAAATTCGATAAATCTCTAGAAAAATATATTTGGGATAATAAACTTGGCACACCTAGCATTGGTGCCGATGATAATAAATTTAAAGAGCCGAAAATTCTACTAAGAAGACCTCTAACCTCAGATGGTTCTTTAGCAGCAGCACTCTCAAATAATTCAGATCAATATTCAGATGTAACTGTATACATTATTAATAAGTTAAAAATCGACTTACATTATTTGTTGGCAATAATTAATTCAAGCATGGCAACCTTTTATTGCAGACAAACCGGCATTATTAGAGCAGATAAAGGACAACAACCACAAATCACAATAAACAAGTTCAAAGAATTTCCTATCAGACATGAAGCCAGTTTTGATTATTGTATACAGGTTATTTCGCAAATTTTAAGTCAAATAAAAAAAGATATATCACCATATTATGAGGTACTTGACGGTCTTGTTTTCAACCTTTACTTCCCCGACCACATGAAAGAACGCGAAATAGATGTGTTGAGTTTTGTGGAGCGGGATATAAATGCAGTAATGCAAAACAGGGATTTTGAAAAGCTTAGCGATGCAGAAAAAGAAAAAGTAATCGCGCAATTGCACCAAACCTGGTCAGACCCTGAAAATGAGGTGGTAAAGCGAATGAGCCTGTTTAAAGAGAAAAGCCCTGATATTTTGAAACCAATTTTGGAGAGTTAGGCAAAATCGATGATTATCTGGAGTTGTACGGGTTAAAATAACTGCGTATGAATTATTGGCTGATAAAATGTGTGCCTTTTCGCGGCAGTTGGCAAGATATTTTACGTAACGGGAAGTTTGAAATTTATGCTGTTCGCAACGCACAGGCACGGAATAAACTGAAAACCATGAAACTGAACGAGGAAGTTTTGTTTTATCACAGCCAAAAAGGAAACTGTATCATGGGAAAAATGAAAGTGATTGAAGAAGCGCACCAGGATAAAACAACCGAGATGGTCAGTGCTGAAATGGCGTAAAACAGAATTTAACGGTTTACTAAACGAGCTTAATTAGATTAGCCCACGCTTGCCGAAATATTTATATTGAGCTTTCCGAAATAAAGTAGTTGGCCTTTTCTTTTAAAGACTCTATATTTGTCCGCTAAACAAACTCAGGAATGACAAGCTTAACAGGAGCGACATTATATATTTTTCATTTTTGCTTTGTGTTGTTATGTATGGTTAACAGCACCATTGTCGCGCAAACTAACCCCAATCCAATCCATGCTTTACCCGATTCCATTCAGCAAAAGTTGCAATCAACTGACGATAGAATCCTTTTGTTAGTAAAGCTTCGGGATACATATAAGACCAAAGACAGCACTATTTACCGTCAGCTTGACCGTGAATTGCAACTTTTGGAGCAAGACAAAAAAAATCTTCCGCTGCTTATGAAAGCCTATTATGAGCTTGGCGATAAAATTTCGGCAAACAATTGGGATGCGAAAGCTTTGCCGCATTATAAGCGGTCGCTCGCAATTGCACAAGCGATAAAAGAGGATGATTATATTAAAAAAAACCTGTTCAAAATCACTGGATTTTACCTGAATACGCAGGATATTGCCAGGGCAGATTCTGTCATGATTTATATAGAGCATAGCATTGACACGAGCGAGGTCAACAATTATCTGGCAGAATATTATAACTACAAAGCTATTTTAAACGCAGAAGATGGCCAAAGTAATGAAGCAATTAACTTTTATACAAAGGCCGCTGTTATTTATAAAGACCTGAACAATTCCCCTGCTTTGGCAACGATATACAATAATATTGGAGAGCAAAATATTGGCATTGGAAATTATGAAGCTGCGATTAATTATACCCAAAAATCCCTGGAAATAAATAAAAAATTAGCTGCTGCTGAAAGTATTATCACGAATTATAATAACCTCGGTGTCATATATAAAGCTACTGATTCAACAGAACTTGCCATAAGCTATTACGCGAAGGCTATTGAGCAGGCCGAAAAGCTGCATAATGAATTTTTGATGGCAAGGGGCTTTTTGAATATTGCCAACTTATACCTAAAGGTTAAAGACTATAAAACAGCCTTGTCCTACTTTGATAAGTCGGAGTTTTTGTGTGAGAAAAATAATATTCCGATAGGGATTTTCATGAACAAAATCAATAAAACTCAGCTGATGCTGGATATGGGGAATATTGTTGAGGCCGAGAAACTATTGAAGCAGTCAAAGCAGCTTGCTGAAAGCATGAATTTACAGCTATATATGCCTAACATACTCAATATTTCTGCTGAACTATATTCAAAAAAAGGTGATTTTGAAACGGCATTACAGGATTATAAACAGTATGTTTCCATCCGCGACAGCATAAATTCTAACGAAGTAAAAGTAAAACTGCTTGAGCTAAATGCAAAATTTGAGAAAGAAGAATCACTGAGAAAAATAAGTGAATTGGAAAAAAGTATCGAAATTAATGAAGCCCAGGAACGTACAAAATTGCTGGTATTTATTTCTGTAGTACTTTTATTAATCTCAGTAACAGGCTTTTTGATTAGCAAACGACGCGAGTCAATTTACAAAAACAAAATTGCTAGGGAAGAAAATGACAAACTGCGCCTCAATGTAGAGATTAAAGACAAAGAGCTGGTGCATTATGCCATGAGTTCGGCAAAGAATAACGAGCTGATCAGCACAATGAAAAAAGGACTTAGGGCGGTTATGCCAGGTATTAGCGCTGCGGATCAACAAAAACTAAATGCCTTAATCAGAGATTTATCTCAAAATATAGTAACGGATAGTCAGGAAGAAATGGAAGCCCGCTTTGCCATAGTGCATGACAGCTTTCACCAAAGCCTGCTCCAGCTTTCCGCTGATTTGTCGCCTGCCGAGCTGCGGATGTGTAGCTATCTAAGGTTGAATTTGAGTACAAAAGACATTTCTAACCTGATAAACCGCAGCAGCAAAACTGTTGACAATGCGCGCAGCAGCATCAGAAAAAAGTTATGCCTTGCCACCGACGAAAATCTAACTGCTTTTCTGATGCGGTTATAATAGAAAAGTATGTAGAATACGAAAATAGAGCTGCGTTAGGTGTGATATTAAAGATTCAAAGATTTAAAGATTCAAAGATTCAAAGATTCAAAGATTCAAAGACCTGCCTGCTGCCTGCCTGGCCGTCAGACAGGACCGCAGGAAGGCAGGTTTAAAGATTGGTTTGAGCCGTGTAGTTATATTGAAATTTAGGATCAATCATTTATGGTTTTGCATCGCTTGATAAAACAGATGTAGGGCACTGAAATATTGGTGAAAAAGGTTGTAAATTAAGAGATTAGAGCTCCGTTAGCTGCGATATCTTAATGCGAAGTGATGGCAGGGCTAAAGCCCGGTTTGTAATTCGTGGGGAAAAACCCTTGCTGAAGCATGAGGTTAGTCAAGAGGTTTTGGGTGGTGTTTTGTGGGGATTGGATCGTAAAACCCAGATGTTGTCAGCTATTTATTCCATAATAAACAAGCCTACAAGGTATTGCGTTATAATGATAAGCGTTCCGATATAAAAATAGTCGAAGTTCTTTGTTTTTATGGCCAGGAAAAACAAGTAATTTACGCCAACAATTAAAAAGGAAAACCCGAACACACCTATAACTGTGGCTAACTGTATCAACTCGGGCAGGTTAAACAGGAAATTGCCCAAATTTAAAGCGAACCAAGGGAAAGTACTTGCTGAAAGGGCGTTCAAATATGCCAGTGCGGCCCAAATTGCAGGAACCAACAAAATATTTAGCAAAGAAATCTTTTTTGAATAAATCCCAAGCCGTGCATAAATGAAAGCAAACAGCACAAAAGGCAGAGCAAACAAAGTCGTAGCGGCTACCAAAGTCATTACGCTCAGAACAACAGATTGTCCCATAAATACGTTTGCTGAAGGCACAATCCAGGCCTGGATAAACAAGCCCGCACCAACACCCGCTGCCAAGCCCAAATAAATAGCGCGCAAAGGTTTGACATCTTGCAAAGCCAACAACAAGGGGATAAACGCCACCCATGTTAAGGCCACAACAGCCGGAAAGTGGTAGGCCAAACCAATCAGCAAAGCTGAAAGGAGGGCTAAGGCTAACCGCTGTGGGGTGTTAAATGTGCTTGCTGATTTAATATTAATCACTGTAAAAATTTGACTGTCATAGTGTGCTGATGTTAAACTGTACTGTTACTAACGGTTTTAAAAAGTAATAACCCATAGCGTAGTAACTCTTAAAATCTATAAAACGAAGGACAAAATAATTTTGAATGAAAAAGACCGTTTCACTGAAAACCTGTCAGCTATTTTCCGCTTTTCAGGCTTCACTTCCATTATTCTGTGCTAAAACGTGATACCGCCGGCAAAGGTAATTCTCAACAAAGCCAGACACATAAACACCGCTATAACAAGTGTTTTTGAGATGCTAAGATCCGGTTTATATAAATCGCCATTTCTAGATTTGAACTGTATGCTGAATTCCGATTTTGATCGGATAAATAGCCCTGCAATCATAAAACCTATTGTTAGCAATGTGATAATATCAACATAATGGTATTGTCCTATATGCGGTAATTTCAGTAAAAAAATTACCCCCAAACCCAACAAGGCAGGCTTGAATATTTGATTGGATAGAAATTTTTTCACTTCACTGCCTTGTAATTCAGTAAAGTACAAATGTGCTGAAATAATCACTTGTTTCTGAGCCTGATACCCTGAATAAATCAAAATGAAAATTCCGGCAAAGGTCATAAATACCCTTAAAAAATAAGGAAGCTGAAAGGCGATAAAAGCACTGTTCAATCCTGTATTGAAAATTGCACCTACAATGAGTTCGCCAAAAAACCAACACATCGCAAGGATATAAATCCAAAGGTATAAGAGGTTTATTTTATTCCGAAACCTCCTTTGTTTGCGGTATTTTCGATGGAAAAAATAGGCCAGAAACAGGCTGAAAAGATTTCCAAAGAAATATAAAAATATGATGGCTTCAGCCGTCCATTCTTGTCCCGATAATCTAAAGCCATTAAAATGGAATTCTGCATCAAAGCCCACAATCTTTGCCAACAAGACGATGAAGAGATTAGCCGAAAATGCTACGATATAATAGGCAATAACAAAGTAAATAAACGAATTGATTATGATATTCTTACTTCGTTTCTTGTTGTTCGTTGCAAGGCTTTTGCTTAAAAAAGGGTTCATCGTGTTATTCATTGGGACAAAAATCCAACTATAAACCTGAGTTCGATATAAAATTAATGGCTCAGACCGCTTATAAATAATTGGTTTCAAGGAATATTTGCGAAGGCATAGCGAGCTATGGCTAGCAGATATGACGCAGAAAACAGTTGTTTAGAAGTGGCAAATCCTGTGTTTCATTAAATAACTGCTCTACTTCTCTAAATTTTTTAACCATAGCTCGCTATGCTTAAAAAATTTATATTGTATATCAGTCATTTAATGAAATCTGAGCGCTTTAATTTTAATCGAGCTCAGGTTATAAGCTGCTGCCAAGAAAAACAAAATTCGTAGCAGCAGCTTACTATTACCAATTTTTATTCATCCAGCTTTTGCTTCCGGAAATCGTAAACTTTTTTTCCGCCATAGGCTGCGCCCAAACTTAACAGAATGAACAAGCCACCGCCAATAGGAGCGCCACCGCCGCCGCTGCCCACAGGAGCATTGGAGCCGGAGGGTGCGTTAGCACTTCCTCCGCCACTGTTATTATTTGGAGGTGGAGGAGATTGAGCCTGTGATGTATAAGAGAAGAGAACGATAGTAAGAATACTGACTATTTTCATTATTTTTTTCATAATAGCTGATTTTTTAAGGTAGTTTTTACTGTACGATTACTTTTTGAACTGAGCCGCCGCTTTTGCTTTTAACTGTCACCAGATAAACGCCTGTTGCCAGATTTGTTGGAATGCTTAGCAGGCCTTCCGCTACAATATGTTGCTCGAGCATTGTTCGTCCGCTCATATCGCTGATGATAAGCTGCGCTTGCTGCGTTGTGCTGGAATTAACAAAAACAGTTTTCCCCTGCGAATAAACCTTGATATTGTTGCCGCTTGTCACATCTTCATCTATTCCTACAGCATTAAAATGCAGTTTAAAGCGTGTTTCACTATCGCTTGTTTCCCACACAAATTCGTATGCGCCGTTTTTCAGCTTATGATAAGTGTTGGTTTTGGTGTCTTCCAGTTGCACTTGTGCTAGTTCAGCAATCTCTTTGATGGCGATGCTATACACGCCAGCCTTGTCGTTGACAAATCCCAGTTGCACGCTTTCTGTTTCTGGGCGCACATCCACAGCAAGTCGTCCATCAGTGTTTATTGAATAGATTTCGGCCAGGCCGGATGTACCCGATAAAAGTTTCCAGGCATCTTCGGCAAGCTCAAAGTTTTCGGAAGCTGTTGCATCAAAAATGAGGTACAAAAGGTTTTCGTTTTCACCGCTTGTTGCGCTAAGCACAAGTCCCTTTTCTAAAGTTTTTGCCGACTTCAAGGGCGCCATATAAGCACGCTGGCTGTTGTTCAGGCTAAATGTTCCGTCACTTGCTGTATAAATAAAGAAACCTTCCATTGGACTGAGGTATTGGGAGCCACTTCCGTTGCCGGCTTCAGTACGGCTGTCGTAGCTAGTGCCATTCCAGGTGTATTTTGCGCCATAGCCGCTCACTAAATCCCAATCGACAAAAGAGGGATAAGGATTGCCCAATAGATTTGTGCCTTTACTACTTCCATTACCTGCAGAGGTAATGGCAATGCTTTGATCGCCTGTATTTGGTGTTCCGGTGAAGCTAAAGCTGCCTCTGACAGGCGCAGGACTCCATAAGCTGTAGCCTTTTAGAGGCGTAAGACTTTCTGCCGCATCGATAATATCAATCCATAAATTTGTTGACTCATTCCATTTCTGCAAATACATGCCGCTGAATGTGTTAGCGGTGGTAGTGCTGTTGGGTGCGGCAATAAAGTGCCATTTATCATTGTTAGCAATGGTTTTTTCTACGTTTATCGTGCCGTTGTTGGTGATGGTGCCAAAGGTAATCAGTGAGCCTTCGGCTTGGACAGTAAGTTCAGCAATATTGTTGATCGTTAGGTTATTACAATAAAAACCTGAATAGGATTGAACAACAAGGCTGTTCGCGCCGACAGCTATTATAACATCATCTGTTCCCGAAGGTGTAATGCCGCCATCCCAGTTTTCAGCATCATACCAGTTGTTACTTACCGAACCATTCCAGGTGATGCTACTACCAATACCGTCCAGATTGGGATAGCCGCTGTTGGAACTTGCATTCATGGCCCAAATAGTGTTGAAATCCCAACCTTCACTTTTGAAGGTGCTTTTGGTTTTCATTTCAGCGGTGGTTTTGCCTATGCCTGCAGCTGAAGCAGCCTGATCGGAGGTTTCGGTATCCCAGAAGCAGTTGGTTAGGAAGGCACCAGCCGCATGACCAACAAAACCACCTATACTTGTAGCATCGGTAGTGTTAATTATTTGTCCTGTAGAATAACAATTATTCATTGTAGTATAGGAATTTTCGCCCGCAAAGCCACCGATCTTATTAATCGCTACATTGTTACAATCAATGTCTCCCGTGGCATAGCAATTAGTAATTATGCCATAGGTATTATTAAGTCCTACAAACCCTCCATATTGAGATGGAGGTAATGTACCGGCATTAATTGAAATACTCCCTGTGGCAAAAGAGTTTTCAATGGTAGCAATATTATGCCCCACTAGTCCGCCAACCGCACGAAATACACCTGTTACTGCGCAGCTGGATCTGCAATTTTTAATCAACCCACCAAAATGTTTACCAACTAAACCACCTACGAAACGGTCTCCACTAACGGTGCCACTTGTGCTACAGTTTTCAATCAATAATGATTCTCCATAATTTGTTTCTCCAACTAGAGCAGCAGTTTTCCAATATCCTAAAATATCTACATCTATCAGCACAACGTTTTTAAGTGTAGTTGCCCCTTCAATTAAGCCAAATAGCCCCACATAATCGGTTGTCGGCCTGTTAATGGCTAGTCCGTTAATGCTATAGCCTTGGCCATCATATTGTCCAGTAAATTTTGTGGTACTGTTGCCAATCGGGCTAAAGCCAGCTCCGCTTTCCCAACCTGAAGTAGCAGAAGCATCAATATCAGCAGTTTGCTTGTAATATTTACTCCATTCTGCTGAGTTTTGGGTAATCCAGTAAAGGTTGTTGAGGTTGGCAATAAGGTAGGGTGTTCCCGCGCTTCCGTCGCCGGCTGGCAGTGTGGCTGTTTGGGCATAACTTGCTGTTTGCGCAAACAGCATGACGATTAGCAATAAAATACTGCGATAAAATTGGTTCTTCTGTTTCATTGTTTAGCGTTTTATGACTTATCAGCGGTCAGGATGGTCTCTTGATTAAAAGTGATGTGTTTTACCAAAGAAATACCTGGCGCATCTGATGGCGTCGTAGTTTTAAAAAATCAATGCGACAAAGAAAAGCCTAAATTGAAAGAAAAGATTACAAACTATATCCCAATTATCTCCCATTCGTGTAGGACTTATCTCACAAAAATATCCCAAAATATAGTTATTGTATTGATACAGACGACTCTAACTAAAAAGCGGCTTTATAAATAAAAAAGGAGATAACCCAACGGGAAACCTCCTTGAAGCGCTATTTTCAAATAATAAAATTGCCTAAATGATGGAATTGCTTGACCAAATATTGCCTTGCTGAAGCCCTAATTGTCAGCGGTAGTTTCTATTTAGAATCTGTACGATAAGGATAATAAGGCAGAGGTATTTGATAATCCATAGTTGAATCCCGAGATGTCAGTTTTCACTTCTTTGTCAGCAGTGTTTACAAAATAATTCTTTTCTATAGATGTTCCTGTAGTATAACTGAAATCTGGCAGTAATTCCACACCGATAATTAAGTTTTTGTTTAATATATAATTTAGTCCTAATACTAAATTTATACCTGGTCTATAGGTTGTTTGTTCATTCAATCTGTCATTGTCACCTACTGTTTTATCATCATATTCAGATTTTGAGTGTGAATAAGTAAATGAAACATCAAGCCCATATCTTAACTCTAAATTATTTACAATAGCTTTCCGATACTCTTTTCCTAATTTAACACCAAATCCCATACTATTCCGCTTATTTGCAGAACTATCAGCCACATAATCCAAGTTGTTTCCGGAAATAAACAGCGTATTAAATCTCCATAAGGATTTTTCAGTTCCGGTTTTATAGGTCAATCCGAAATTATCAAGATTACTAAAAACCAGTCCGATTTCTTTTCGTTTTACCGGCTCTTGTGCCATTAAAGTGGTCGACATGGAAAGACACAATAGAATAAAAAGTGATTTTCTCATTTTAATAAGGTTTAGGTGAATTAATAAAATAGTTAAAAGGTAAACTTTTTAAATCAAACCAAGCTTTGTGCCATAAAATTAGTGCTAACCTATAGTTTTTTTTAGTCTGATACTTTTTGTTATACAGCCTGATGTTACGATAGTTATATTAAATCTAAACCCCAAAGGTATTGATAACCTTCGGGGCTTAAAAATTTCTTTCAGAAAACTAAAGAGATAATCCTACCTGAACAACTTCAACACATCGTTGCCGTTGGCAAAAATCAAGAGGCTGAACAGCAATACCATACCTATGATCTGCGCCACTTCCATAAATTTATCGCTGGGTTTTCGTCCGGCAATAATTTCATAAAACAAAAACATCACATGGCCGCCATCCAAGGCCGGAATGGGCAATAGGTTAAGCACGGCGAGCATTATCGACAGGAAAGCGGTCAGTCGCCAAAAGCTTTCCCAATGAAAATCTGCCGGGAAAATAGATCCGATAGCAATAAATCCGCCCACGCTTTCGTAGGCTTTCACCTCGGGAGAAACCAGCAATTTTAGCTGTTTCAGATAGCCGCCAATGCCGTCAACAGTTTTTCTCATGCCGGCAGGAATAGCTTCTAGGAGATTATAGGATTTTTCGTTAAAGGCAAAAAAGTCGCTCAACTGACTAGTCGGATAAACGCCTATCAAACCTTCTTCCGGCACTGCCATGGCCAGGGCCAGCGAATCATTCCCACGTTTAACATTTACCAATACATCCTGGTTTTTAAACTGTTGAATACCTTCGCGGAAATCCTGAAAGTATTTCATCGTGATGCCATTGATGCCTAAAATAGTATCTCCGGCTTTCATGCCTGCATCGCGTGCTACCGACTCTTCCGGAAAAGCACCGGCTATAAATGGAATGCGAAACGACAAAAAGAGCGGTGAATCATGCTTAACTAATCTGCTTACAGCATTCTCTGGTAGCTGAATTTGTTGTTTCTGACCGGCACGCTCTACTTCAATAATGCGGGCGTTCTCTAAAATTATTGTGATCGGAATCTTGCTAAAATCTTCGATAAACTGTCCATCTATCTTCAAAATTTTGTCACCATTGCGCAGGCCAAACTCACGGGAAAGGCTATCGGTAGCTATTCCATAACGATTCACCTCGGAAGTGGGCAAGTATTGCTCGCCATAAACGGTAAGCATACCGATATAAATCACAAAGGCCAGCACCACATTCATAAAAACGCCACCCAGCATGATAATCAAACGCTGCCAGGCCGGCTTCGACCTAAACTCATAATCTTGCGGCGGCAATTTCATGGCTTCTTTGTCCATCGACTCGTCAATCATGCCCGAAATTTTTACGTAACCGCCTAATGGCAGCCATCCCATACCATATTCCGTTCCTTTGTAAGTAAACTTAAAGATAGAAAACCAGGGATTAAAAAAGAGATAAAACTTCTCAACGCGGGTCTTGAAAATCTTTGCCGCTGCAAAATGACCGAATTCGTGCACAATCACTAAAATTGAGAGGCTCAGTAAAAGTTGAACAATCTTTACAAATATTTCCATGTGTTATTTCAAAAGCGAAACCGCTGTTAGTTAAGGTGCTATTTAATCAAAATACTAAACAGTAAGAGGCCGCTGTTGTTCATATTTTTTTCGGCTGCAAGATTACGAAAAATTATGCAGTTAAAGGCCATTACCAATACAGGGCTGGCTAAAATAATTGACCAATTCAGAAGGAAAGATAATCGCTCGGGTTGATGGGAATACCATTAAACCACAGCTCAAAATGCAGGTGTGGCCCTGTACTCAGCTCTCCCGAATCGCCAACAATGGCAATGGTTTCACCAACTTTCACAAAGTCGCCTTCTTTTTTAAGCAGCACCGCATTATGCTTATAAATCGAGAAAAAATTGCCCGCATGTTGCACTCCTATTATATAGCCCTTGTCAGGCGTCCACGAAGCAAAAACTACCGTTCCTTCCAGCGTGGCTTTTACTGCATCATTGGTTTGGGCTACGATATCCACACCAAAATGCTTGTTTATCGGATCAAAAGGATTGGTAATGGTGCCTTTTAGCGGGATAAAAAAGTTGGCCACTCTCATAGTTCGACGACGACTTTCGGGAACAATTGTCCCTTGATCGTAAAGATTAAAACGCTTGGCAGATTCAAACTCAACGCGCAGCAGACTGTCTTCCTGCGATCTGGAGAACTCTATCGTGTCAATGGCCGAGACACCCATGTCAACCTGAGAATTATACGCATCAATGCTGTCCTGATCTGCGTCATATCCTTCAACAATACGTTTGATATTAGCAATATAGCGGTCTTTTTGATGAAAAACATTTTCCAGAGAATCAGCCCTGCTTTCTATTTGATAAATACGCTGATTCAATCTAATATCCGTGTAGCCGGGAATATATTCGCGCAGCGATGTAAATGCAATGATATAGCTGGTAATAAAAATCAACACCACCGAAAGGCTCACCAATGCTACAAAAACATTGAGCCTGCTAAGCCGAAAACTGATTTTTTCTTCAAAAGTCTCGTCGTGAAAAATTACTAAACGGTACTTATGACGCAGCTTGCGGTACCATTTTTCTTTTTTTGGAATTCCCATAACCTAAAAATAAGTTGCCACAAAAGTAGGGATTTATAACGCAGCCCATCTTTATCACTAAAAAAGCCAAAAAAAATATCGCTGATTCTCATAAAAATCCAGATTAAGTTCAACAATGTAAAAGCCTTGCGGATAAGCGCGTGGCTGAAAACAAATTTCCAGATCACTCAAAAAGCCTTTCGGCATAAGCCCTGATTTGTTTACATTTGCACACACTTTTAATCATAAGTGGCTTCGTTTTTCGTTGTCCTGGGCAATAGGCGAAAAATAATATTTCCCACTAAATTGAGTTATGGTAGTTAAACGTATAAAGAAGTTGAAAAAATACAGGAATTACACGCGCTTTCTGGCATTGACGCTAATAGTACTCATGCTGGGTGGCTGCTCCACCAAAAAAAATACCTGGACGCGCCGTACTTATCACAATATTACCAGCAAATATAATGTGTACTGGAATGGTAATGAGAGTCTTAAACAAGGCATAAAAGACTTGAACAAAAACGTAGAAGACGATTACATTCAGGTGTTACGGGTGTTTAATTATGGTAAAAAAAGCGATGCACAGCGCATTTATCAGCCCATGGATCGTGCCATCCAAAAAGGATCGATAGGTGTGCAGCGCCATTCCATGAAATTTGGCTCCAAAGAATATGTGCGCTGGATTGATGACAGCTACCTGATGATGGGTAAGGCGCATTTTTTAAAACAGGACTATATCAGCGCCAGGCGTACTTTTGATTTTGTAGCCAGCCAATACAACAAAAACGAAATCAGACATACCGCCAATCTCTGGCTGGCAAAAACCTATATCCAGCTTGAGCAATTCGAGAAAGCCGAGCCCATGATGCGCAGCCTCGAAGCAACAGCACGCGACAACGATATGCCAAAAGAAGTGCTGCAAAACCTGGAACTGGTGTGGGCTGACTATTTTATCGTGCGTAAAAATTACGAGGCAGCCATCCCGCATCTCAAGCGCGGAATATTGGATAGCAAAGACAAACAACTGAAGACACGTGCCATGTTTATTCTGGGACAGCTATACGAACGGCAAGGCAATCTGGCCGCAGCCACCAGACAGTTTAAGGCGGTGGTTAAGCGTAATCCCGAATATAAGCTGGCTTTTGAAGCACGCATCAATATGGCTAAGGCTTTTGATGCTGAACAGGGCGACAGCAAGCAAATTGTGAAAATACTCAACAAGATGCTTCGCGACGAGAAAAACGTGGATTATCGCGACCGTATTTATTACGCCCTTGCCGAAATTGCGCTGAAAGAAAATAATGAAGTGGCAGCTATCGACTTTCTTCGAAAATCGGTTGCCGTAAGTACTACCAACAAAAGCCAACAAGCTACTTCTGCCTTGATGGTAGCCGGCATCTTGTTTGAAAACAACGACTATGTGCCTTCGCAAGCTTATTACGACACCGCCGTAAGTGCCCTCCCACGGGAATATCCGGGTTATGACAGCATCAATAATCGCGCGGTAGTGCTACAGGATTTGGTGCAAAACTTAGTAGTGGTGCAAACACAGGACAGCCTGCTCAAACTGGCTACAATGGATTCGGCGGCTCGCATAAAAATTATTGACAATATAATTGCAGCATATATTGAAGAAGAGAAACAACGTGCCGAACAGGAGCGCATGGAAGAACAGATGGCGATGATGCCGGGCCAGAAACCTGTAGGCGGCGGAAGCACCATGGAACAATCCACAGAATGGTATTTTTATAACCCCAATACGCTTAGCTTCGGCTATACAGAATTCCTGCGAAAATGGGGTCGCCGTAAGCTCGAAGACAACTGGCGCATCAGCGACAAGCAAAGCATGAGTTTTGATGGTGGCGGAGGAATGGATTTAACCGCTATCAACGAAGAAACAGAGTTATCTGATAGTGCAGCCGCTTCATCAACACCAAGAGACAGAGCGTATTACTTAAAAGATTTGCCGCTAACCGCCAAGGCGCAGGAAAAAGCCCATATAGATATAACAGAAGCTTTTAATAACCTGGGATTCATCTATATGGAGAGACTTAAAGACAAGCCAAAAGCCATTGATGCCTATCAAAGCCTGAACGAACGCTATCCTGAAAATGAGTACCGCCTGCCATCATGGTACTCCTTATATAAGCTGCATACAGCGCTCAATCAAACAGAAATAGCCGAAAATTACAAAAACCGGATCATCACAGAATTTCCGGATTCTGATTATGCACAGGTGCTGCTTGACCCCGAGTTTTTTGTTAAAAAAGCACAAGCCCGCAACGAGTCGGAAGAGTTTTATGAACGTACTTACGAGGCATACAAGGCCGGACAATATTTCCGGGTCGTGATGAATGCTGATCGCGCTGCCAATTTATACCCTTCGGATACGGCATTGCTTCCACGCTTTGCATTTTTGCGTGCGGTATCTTCAGGAAGACTTGAAGTAGTTGATTCAATGGCTGTTGCCTTGGATCGTTTGGTAAAAAAATATCCCGAAAGCAGCGTGACACCTTTGGCCAACGATATTTTGCGCAACATTGGAAAAACCTATGAACTCACCGTTGAACTGGATTTGCCGCCAGATGCCGAAGCAGAAAGCACCGAAGAACCGCCTTCTCCTTATAGCGATAATGACAAGGCTCAATATATGGTGATGCTGGTTTGTAACTCAGCAAATGTGCGTATCGATCCACTCAAGGTGCGGCTGTCCGACTTCAATAAACGTGAATTCAGTATTAAAAGCCTGATGATAAAAAGCCTGATACTCGACAACGAAAACACCCTGGTAACAGTGGGCAATTTCGAGAATCGTGCTGCTGCAATTGATTATTTTGAAGTGCTGCAAAACTCAGACTATGTGCTTGGCGGCATTAAAAAAACAGACTATTCGGTTTATCCCATTTCTTTGTCTAACTATCCTATTTTTTACCGCAACAAAAACATTGACGAGTATAAACGATTTTGGGAAAAACTGCCGTAATGGCAGCCCTGAGAATAAAATTATTTGTTGAAAAATCACTATTTTTGACATAAAAACAGTAGTAAATTCGCAAAATGAAACAAAATAAAACCACAGTAGACTCGGCAACACGCAATCTGATAGGTAATGGCACCATAATAAAAGGCGATATAGAATCAGCTGGTGATATCAGAATTGATGGCACAGTGACGGGCGTTATTCGCTCCAACGGAAAAATCGTTATCGGACAAAGTGGTCTGGTGGAGGGCGAGATGGAATGCCAGCAAGCCGATATTTCGGGCAGTATCAAAGCCAAGCTTAAAGTGGAAGGACTGACCAGCATGAAAGCTTCTGCCGTTTTTGAAGGCGAACTTCTCACCGCCAAGCTCTCCATCGAAGTGGGAGCGCAGTTTAGCGGTAAATGCGAAATGCTGCAACCGAATCAGCCTCAGCATGAAAAAAAACAAAAATAAATTTACAAGCTCCTTAAATGCTTACGCAAAATACTCCTCTCTGGCCTTTCAAATGATGTTTATAATTTTGGCCGGCGTGTTCGGAGGCGTAGAACTTGATAAATGGCTTGGATGGAAATTTCCGGTCTTTACAGTTGCTTTCTCCATTTTAGCTGTTATCTTAGCCATCTATTACGCCATCAAAGATTTATTAAAATAAGTTGTTGACCATGAATCCCGATCTCAAACGCTTTTCAATACGCCTGGTAATCGCTGCTGCGCTGGCTGCCCTAATTACCCTGCTCGTCAAAACCTTTCTGCCGGCCGAGTGGACAAGTCCTGCCTGGCCGTTTCTGTTGATTTTTTTTCTGGCAGTAAACATCCTGCTTTACGCGCTGTATGCCCGTGCCAAAGAAAAAAAACTGAGCAATTTTACCAATTTCTTTATGCTGGCCACTTTCTTTAAATTACTGCTCTACCTGGTCGTTATCGTACTATATTTGCTGTTTAACCGCGAGGATGTTGTTCCTTTTGTACTTACTTTTCTTGTTTACTATATCCTGTTTACAACACTCGAAGTGCGTGCTGTATCTAAAGTTAGTAAATAGGATGATGGGACGAAATATTTGTAATCGGTGTTGCAGCTATTTATTCGGCTTGTTAGTGCTTTATTTATTGAGCTTTATTAGCAAAGATGCACAGGCTCAGATAGATACCACCTATATTAAACGCTTTAAAGACAAGCTTACGGTAAGGGTTTATTCCTTAAATGAGGCAGCAACACTGGTTATCGATCCCCTGGCCGAAGGGCCTGATTTAAGCTATCGGCCAAACAGCAAACAACATTTTGGCGTTGCAGCCTATTATAAATGGTTTGGACTTGGGTTAGCGGTTCAATCACCTTTTGCCAACACAAATGAAGATATTTATGGCGATTCCAAGTCCATCGACATACGGCTTAATGTCTATGGCAGACTGTTAAATGCGGAGTTGGCCTATGTAAATTACAGAGGTTTTTATTTAGAAAATACACCCAAAATTATCGATTCCTATCTCCCGGGGAATCCTTATTTTATTCGTGACGACTTGACGATTGAGAGCGTGAGCGGCCTGGTTTATTTTGTGACTAACCACAGAAAGCACTCGTTTAAAGCTGCCTATATTCAAAATGAATATCAGCTCAAAAGCTCCGGATCGCTCATCATCGCGCCCGCATTTCAGCTTAACCGACTCAAAGCTGACGAAAGCCTTATCCCACAAGACTATATCGCAAAATACGATGTGTTTGATGAGGACAAACTGGTGCGTGGCAAGTTTAATGTGGTTGGTGTTTTTGTTGGTTACAGCTACACCTTGGTTTTTTTGAAACGTTTTTATGTAAATGCTGCTATGCTACCCGGCGCTTTTATGCAATATTATAATTATCATACCGAAGAAAACCATTACCAAAAAAATAATGCCTACTTCCTGTGGACATTACGTCTAGCCGCCGGCTACAACGGTAAGCACTGGTTTGCAGGAATGGGTGGCGTTAGCGGATTTAATACCGCACTGGTTCCAATAAAAACCCCCGCTTTCGCTTTAGGCATAGAACAATTCCGGATATGGATTGGCACACGATTTGCTGTGGGGCATGGAACAAAAGCTAAAAAATAGCGTTTAGATATCAATTCAATTAAAACTGTAATTTTGCCGCCCAAGCCGTAAACCTAATTAACACCATGATACATATTACCAGAAGAGAACGTTTTAATGCGGCACACCGACTTTTTAGAAGTGATTTTTCCGACGAACAAAACATGCAGATTTTTGGGAAATGCTCAAATCCAAACTGGCACGGACACAACTACGAACTGTTTGTAACCGTAAAAGGCGAGGTAAATCCCGAAACCGGCTTTTTGATTAACCTTAAGGCCTTGAGTAAGCTTATCCGCGAACGCGTCATCGAAAAAATAGACCACAAAAATATTAATATAGAAGTGCCGTTTATGCAAGCTAAGTTTGCATCAACAGAGATGCTGGCTATGGCGATATGGGACGAACTCGCAGATGGCGTGCTAGCACTCGGAGCCAACCTGCATTGTGTAAAGCTCTATGAATCAGAGAATAATTTTGTAGCGTATTTTGGAAATTAAAAACAGCAATACAACCCAAGCACTGTTTTTTAAAAAAATGAATAATAAAGAAATGAATAAAGGCCCAAAAGAACTTTTAGGATACGAAAAAATTGAAAAATTTGCACCCGAAAAACTTGAATTACTTCAGGGACACTACCGTGCTATTCTTGATCTTATTGGCGAAGAGACCCAACGCGAAGGCCTGCTCGACACGCCCCGCCGCGTAGCCAAATCTATCCAGTTTTTAACACAAGGATACGACCACGACCCCCGTGAAATACTGCTTTCGGCCAAGTTTAAAGAAGATTATCGCGAGATGGTCATCGTAAAAGATATTGAGATTTTTTCACTCTGCGAGCATCATATGATTCCTTTTATTGGCAAAGCCCACGTGGGTTATATCCCCAACGGATACATCACAGGCCTTAGCAAAATCGCGCGTGTTGTAGAGGCTTATTCACGCCGCTTGCAGGTGCAGGAACGCCTCACCCACCAAATAAAAGAAGCCATACAAGAAGCGCTCAATCCGCTCGGAGTAGCAGTTGTTATCGAAGCCAAACACCTATGCATGTCCATGCGTGGCGTGCAAAAACAAAGCTCCGTAACCACCACTTCCGACTTCACTGGCGCATTCCAAAGGGCCGAAACACGTGCTGAGTTTATCAGCCTGATTAGTTCAAATTTGCATTAATTTATTTTCTAACTTTTAATAAAATTTTAACATGAATAGGATACAGCAGCCTTATTCGCAGCAAGTAGATTTTCAATCTCAGACACTGGCCAAAACTTTTCTGGCCAACGTATTTTCGTGGATGTTTCTGGCTTTAGCCGTTACCGCTTTAGTTTCATATACGGTTGCCGGCAACGACAGCTTTATGCAGTTGATGTTCAACATGGAAACCGGCGGCATGAGTCTGATGGGATGGGTGATAATGCTTTCGCCACTCGGTCTGGTACTGTGGATGTCGATGGGTTTTAATAAAATGAGTGCACCCACGCTTACTCTTGTGTTTTTGCTTTATTCCATCCTGATGGGCCTCAGTTTAAGCTTTATATTTTTGGCCTACACCAGTGCTTCTATCGCAAAAACTTTTGTGATAACCAGTGGCATGTTTGGCCTGATGGCCTTGGTAGGCTACACCACCAAAACCGATTTAAGTAAATTCGGATCGCTGATGATGATGGGTCTGGTAGGTCTTATCATCGCCTCGGTAGTTAACTTTTTCTTTAAAAGTTCTACTATGGAATATATCATCAGCTTTATTGGCGTACTGGTTTTTACAGGCCTCACAGCCTACGATGTGCAAAAATTAAAACGCATCGGAGCCTCTGCTATGTCACAGGGGGAAGGGATGCGCAAGATTACTATCATGGGGGCCTTAACTTTATACCTCGACTTTATCAATTTATTCTTATTTTTGCTCCGGTTTTTCGGCAATAGAAATAACTAAAACTATCATATTCTGCCCAAAACAAATGCAGTAGAATTTTTGAACTCATACACTTTTGAATTGAAATGCAGACTGCAATAGGCCACTATAAAAGCTTAAAATCAAACTAAAAGTACTTATCTCAAACTATTTAAGCTGTTTTAGTTTTTCTATAAAATCTAAACCACAACAGCAAAACAATTAAACAATTACGCATGAAAGCATATGTTTTTCCGGGTCAGGGAGCACAATTTGTCGGAATGGGCAAAGATTTATTCGATAAATCTGCTAAGGCAAAAGAACTCTTCCTAAAAGCCAACACCATCTTGAAGTTTAAGATAACCGATCTGATGTTTGATGGCACTGACGAAGACTTACGTCAGACTAAAGTTACCCAGCCCGCCATTTTTCTGCATTCTGTAATTCTGGCCCTTATAATGGGTGAAGATTTTAAGCCTGATATGGTTGCAGGCCATTCACTTGGTGAGTTTTCTGCCTTGGTAGCTAACAAAACTTTGCAGTTTGAAGATGGCTTACGCCTGGTTTCCAAACGCGCAATCGCCATGCAAAATGCCTGCGATGCAGAAGCAGGAACAATGGCCGCCATTCTTGGATTAGAAGACAAAATCGTTGAAAATATCTGCGCCAGTATTAAAGAGGTCGTTATTCCGGCCAACTATAACAGCCCCGGCCAACTGGTGATTTCAGGTTCGGAAAAAGGCGTTGCACTGGCTTGCGAAAAACTGCTTGAAGGCGGTGCCAAACGTGCCCTGCCACTCAAAGTTGGCGGCGCATTCCATAGCCCGCTGATGGAGCCTGCACGCGTTGAACTGGCTGATGCCATTGCGGCAACAAAATTTAACCGAGGAATTTGCCCTATTTATCAAAATGTTACAGGACAATCGGTTAACGATCCGGAGATTATCAAAACTAACCTCATCGCTCAACTTACTGCTCCCGTTAGATGGACTCATATTATGAATAATATGATTGCCAATGGTGCAAAAACAATCATTGAAGTAGGCCCCGGAAACGTGTTGCAAGGCTTGTTTAAAAAAGTTGACCGCAATATCGTCACCATGAGCGCTACGATTTAAAGACCGACAGAAAATTTATTCCTGCTGAAAAAACTCAGCAGAAAATTTAAAAGATCCCGAATGATTTAGTTTGAAACTAAATTGTTTGGGATTTTTTTGGCTTGACACGGATTTGTAATTCGTGACACAACTATCATTATATCAAATATTTATACAAAGCATTTTTTTACTCTTGACCTTTTGAAGTCCTTTCGGACGTTCAAAAGCCAACATTCACGTAATCTCAGATATCCTGACCCATTATCAGATAATCAGTTTGCTAACAGTTTTTATTCGTAAAATACAATTGTCGTTGATAAAAATTTACCAGGTCTTGCTGAAGATATTATTTCGCTTTTCCTTGATGAAAA
>Ga0265293_10000922_pt1 | contig 67664 bp, 56 predicted proteins | sample Munlanlewell138R_FD_192505 | JGI IMG/M metagenome (GOLD analysis project Ga0265293, IMG submission 192505) | Leachate microbial communities from a municipal landfill in Southern Ontario, Canada - Leachate well 138R | ecosystem: Engineered > Solid waste > Landfill > Unclassified | place: Canada... | reverse complement strand
GGCGCCCTCGGAACTGGTGCAGGAAGAGGGCGCCGTGGCCTGGCGTTGCAGCGGCGGGCTGACCTGCCCGGCACAACGCAAGGAAGCCGTGCGGCACTTCGCCTCGCGCCGCGCGATGGATATCGAAGGATTGGGCGAGCGCCAGGCCGAGGCGCTGGTCGAGTTCGGCTTCGTGCATTCCCCGGCCGATCTTTACGCGCTGGATGTCGCCGATCTGGTCCGGATGAAGCTGGCACTGGACAGCGCCACGCCGGCCGAACTGCTGCTGGCGGTGGGCCAGTCCAAGGGCGCCTTGCGGATTTCGCAGGAAGCACAGGCGATGCTCGAAACCCTCACCGATGACGGGGCCAATGGTGCCACTGATGATGCGCAGTGGCGGCAGGCCGGCTTCCTTCGCGAGCACCTGCGGATCGAACCGGGCGGCAATCTCGCCACGCGCTGGGCGGAAAACCTGATCGCCGGCATCGACGCCAGCCGCCAGACCACGCTGCCGCGCTTCCTTTTCGCGCTCGGCATTCCGCATCTGGGCGACACCACGGCCAAGTCGCTGGCGCACTGGCTTGGCTCGCTCGACGCCGTGCGCAGCACCCCGGCGATGCTGTTGCAGGCGCTGCCGGACATCGGCCGCGAAGTGGCGCGTTCGATCGCGACCTTCTTCGAACAACCGGGCAACGCCGCCGTGGTCGATGCACTGCTGGCGGCCGGCATCGTGTTCACCGACAGCTACCCGCCGTCTTCCGAACTGCACCAGCGCATGGACCTGGCCCACCTGCTCGGCACGCTGCCGGTGGACAAGCTCGGCGAAAAAAGCACGCAGCGGCTGGCCGAAGCCTACGGCACGCTGGAAGCCCTGCTGGCCGCCAATGCCAGCGATTGGGCCGGCGCCGGGGTTTCGGCTGCCGGTGCGGAAAACCTGGCCGCCCATCTGGCCGATCCCGCAGCACGCCAGGCACTGCTGAACGCCGAACAGGTCCGCCGGAAGCTGCTGGCGCAGGCCCCGGCCCACCAGGTTCGCGACCATGGCCCGCTACACGGCAAGAGCGTGGTGCTGACCGGCACCCTGAGCACGATGACCCGCGACGAAGCCAAGGCCAAACTCGAAGCCCTCGGCGCCAAAGCCGTCGGCAGCGTTTCCGCCAAGACCGACATCGTCATCGCCGGCGACGCCGCCGGTTCCAAACTGGCCAAGGCGCAGCAACTGGGCATCGAAATCTGGTACGAAGACGCGCTGCTTGCGTTCCTGCAAGGGCAGGGGGCATGAGCCGGTCTTCGACGCCGGATGCGCGGCGTTCGGCTCTGGAGCTGCGCGCCCGGCTCTACCACACCATCCGTGGCTTCATGGCCGAGCGTGGAGTGCTGGAGGTGGAGACGCCAATCCTGTCAGCCGGAGCCAATACCGAGCCGAACATCGAGAGTTTCAGCACCCGTTTTTCCGGGCCATTGCCGGACGCCGTGCCACGTGAGCGCTGGATGCGCACCTCACCCGAGTTCGCGCTGAAACGCCTGCTGGTGCAGGGCGTCGGTGATTGCTACGAACTGGGGCGCGTGTTCCGCGATGGTGAAGCCGGGCGGCGGCACAATCCCGAGTTCACGATGCTGGAGTGGTACCGCATCGGCTGGGACCACCATGAACTGGCGGAAGAAACCAGCGATCTGATCGAACGCGCGATGGCACTGGTGAACCAGCCACTACAACGCGTGCGCTGGAGCTATCGCAGCCTGTACCAGAACGCATTCGGCTTTGATCCATTCACCGCGCCGCTGGAGGAACTGAAAGCGCCGCTGGCCGACCACGGCATTCTCGCCGACGATCTTTCCCGCGATGACTGGCTCGATCTTCTGATGACCCACCGGCTGCAAGCGGATTTCCCGGCCGATGCGCTGACGCTGGTGATCGATTTTCCACCCAGCCAGTGCGCGCTGGCGCGGATCAGCGGGCAGGGCGAGGATGCGGTGGCGCAGCGTTTCGAGCTGTATCTGGGCGACAAGGAACTGGCCAACGGCTACCACGAGCTCACCGATGCGGCCGAACAACGCGCCCGTTTCGAGAACGACAACCGCCGCCGCCTGGCGCGCGGCCAGCGCGAGTTGCCGATCGATGGTCATCTGCTGGCGGCACTTGAAACCGGCCTGCCGGAATGCGCCGGCGTAGCGCTGGGAATTGAACGCCTGCTGATGGCGATGGTCGGCACCGACCGCATCGCCGATGTGCTGGCCTTCGCGTTTGATCAGGCTTGAACAGTAGGCCTGATTAGCTTCATTGCTCAGCTACAAAAAGGCCCTCTGTCGCCGGGGTGAACAGGGCTATCGAGCAGCAATGATGCGATCCTGTGAACGCCAACGCGCACGCAAGCGCGCTGGCCAGAGTGCGAGGGGGTGACGGTTTGGGCAGCGCATTTAATTGATCCACCTTCTCTGTGGTAGCAGTGCTATTTTACATAATATACATTATGCACAGTCGGGACACCGCCGACGCTGGCGGATCCTCGGCCTCATGCAATGGCTCCGCACGATGATCGAACATCTTCGCTTTGACTATCAGGAGGCATACGCATGAACGGCATCGCGCCCTGTCACATCCCCGGCGACAAGCCGAACCCTTGCGCAGTAGCGCTGCATCAGCTCAAACACTACGGAAATGCGGACCTCGGTGGACCGTGGAAAGGATGGCGGATTGCGGGCCGCGTGCTTGTTACGCCGCAGGGTCTACGTCTGCCAGTCGAACGAGTGAAAGGACTTGCATGGCGTCAGGATGCAGAAGACCACCTCACGAAGATCAAAGCCGCAAACCGGGCGCGAGAACGCAGCACTGAAAATCAACACGTAAAGGTCGTAGTGGTCACCTTGGCCGAGTTCCGAGCGCAACGAACTGGCGCCGCTTGACATGCATCCGGCTGTATCCACATCAACGGACACGGACACGGCAAACCCTGCGATTGTGATGCCGGTCTGTCAGTTCGTCCCAGCCATCGGCCAGACGCTGGACCATGTAGCCATTCATGCAAGCAACTTCGCCCAGCTTCATGCCTGGCAACGCTGGCGGATAGTACGGCACCACTTCGACGCGCTGCCGTCGCTTGCTTTGCGCTTCGCGTTGTGCCTGTTTCCGCCGATCGGCAGCAAAACGCGCCCGTTGTTCCGCTTCGCGTTCCATCCGTGCAATCTCGCGGTCCAATGCCTTCGTTGCTTCCGCAAGCTCGTAGCGAGCCCGGACTTCAACGGCAGTCCAAGCAACGGCGCCCGCGATCAGCAGGCCCGTAGCGATGGAGAAAGCGACGCGCCAGAACGGCCAAGGTTGAGGGTTGCCCATTGTGTGCCCTGTTTTGTGACTCCCTGCCCGATCCTAGCCGGTGACGGTTACAGAGCGGAAGCCGCTGCGCGTTTGCATGATGCCGTTATGTGCTTGTGTGGCTTCGCCACGTTTTGCCCTCAACTCTTGCCGGTCCTGTTATCCGCGCCGCCATCCATCGCCGCCGCGCTGTTCCTTCGCATGTTCGTTCGGGCTTTGCAAGGTGCGCTGCGCTTTTCTCCTTGCAAAGCCCGCCCGCCCATGCTTCGGGCGCTTTGGGCGACGGATGACAGCACGGACAACAGGAGGAAACGACAATGCAAGTTTTGAGTAAGTCAAAAGCAAAAGCGGGCTCAGGAATCCAGCAGCAGGGGAAAAGCTCGTTCCTGCGGAATGAATGGCGCAGCGCATACAGGAATGCGCGGCTGGTGGCGACTCTTGAGCGTGATTTCAGTCTAGGTCTTTCTTCGTTGAGAAACGTATTCACAGATATGATGCGTGATGCACACTCGGCACAACTTGGCAACAAGTGCGATAGTCTAAAGTGGCCGATAGGCCATATTTTGCGGGATGTTAGCGGACCAAAGGGAAAATTGCCGCGATAAAAAAAGGGAGCCGCTAGGCTCCCTTGTCTTTTCACATATCAAACAATCCACCCGGGGCGCTCCGTTCGCCCGAATTAGCGCCTGCCGCAAGATGGCCGCGCCGGTACGGGTTATAAACGCCCTCCCTTGCAATGGTCCGGCATATAGTCGACTGCACATGAATGACCGTGCCCTGTTCGCTCATGCAACTGCAACGCTCAGGCTCAGAATGGACGATCATGCAGTAAATATCAGGCTCCGCAACAATAGGCCGCTCAGCGTATGCCGGTGCCGTCCACGGCATGCCGTCGATAATTGGCGTGTGCAACTCCGCATATTCCGCCGCCGTCGTATAACGAACAGGCATGGGCGCATTGTGTGGCACAGCAGGCGAAAGAAGCCGCTCGACCATCCCCGGCTCATCGCCGCCCGGTGGTTTATTCTGGACATCCGAAATTTCCGCAATATCCGGCTCGTCCGTTAATAGACCGCTCATTGCATACCAAGCGACACCAACCCCCAGAGCGACAACAACGGCGCCAGCTGCCAACAATTTGAGCCGCTGCGGAACATACCGTTTAACCGTATGGACTTCCGCGGACTTATAAACACCATAGAGCGATTGCGGAAACTTCCACAGCCTAAACTCCGCGTCTTTGACAACGCCACGAGATGTAACATTAAGCAGACCTTCCGTTGAATACACACGCGACGCCGCCATGCCGCCGTCAATTCTAACCAAGTGTTCGTGGTAATTGGTAAGCTCACGAACGTAGTAATTTATCAAGCGTGGATGCTGCGTTATGAAATGCAGGTCAACCCCGTAATGACGGTTACGCGTTAGGGCTTCGATCCAATCAGGTTGCCGAGTATTTGGCGGACACGGTTGAAGGTACTTTTGCACTTCGTCAACAATCAGAACCGAACCAGCCGGTAATTCCTGCCACTTTGAAAGATCGTCAAACGGTGCTGGCTTGATGCCCGTAAAATCATAATCAAGCCCATTTACATTAAGTGCGAAAACTTCGCGACCTTCTGCAACTGCCTGTATTGCAAGCTCAATCGTGCGCAGCGTCTTGCCGCTTCCCGGTTTACCTGTTCGCAAGTGAATCATAATCAGCCGCCACTACGCTGAAAAACAAGGCGACCAGATGCACGGACAACATAGGCCGAGAGAATCATGGACATGGCAACGTCGCCGTTGACATATGCAACTATCTGGACGAAAACCTGTGGCGCACCGCTAAAAGCCTGCTGCAACTGTTGAATGATCGGACCAATACCCCAATCCGCAACAACCATAGAGATGCCAAGAAACGCGAGCCCTTGAAGAATAATAGGGCCGACCCACTTGAGAGCCCAAGACGTTAAACCACGAAAGAATGCAGCAAGCCCCGGAACCTTGAGGAGCGACCCAATAACAGGAACAGCCATTTTAACCCCCAACAAGAATGCGAAGCGATACAAACATCGCCGTTGCCGTAACCATTGCTTTCAGCAAAAGCAAGAAATCACACCATGCCCCACCTGCGCCGAGGTCCAGCGTTACACCAAGCGCCTGCACAGGCGGAAAAACAGGACAGGAACCACCGCCGAGCCAAGCGGTAGAGTCAAGCCGAGAAATAAGCGTCGAGCCGTCAATCACAGGGAGGTCATTACCTGGCCCCGGATCGTCCGGAACATCCGCCCAAGCCTGCGCCAGCGCTTCCGCTTCCGCGTGGCTGCGGCTGATACCTTCGCAGCGAAGTTCCCAAGCCTCTACAACCGCGAGGCATTGAGCAGCAGCAACGCCGGTTCCGCCCTGCATTTCGACTTCACAAGACGGACGAACATCGCAATTAATTTGATCGTCGGCATACGCAAGGATAGTGGAGCACTTTTGTTCATGCGCAAGCTGCAAATGCGCGCACGCGATAGGATCGCTCCCGGTACAGGTAGGCGGAAGGCCGTCGCACGATCCAACGCCGAAAACCTCCTTATCTATCAGCGCGCATTTGGTTTGCCAGTTTTCTTCTTGGATCGCGCAAAGGATTGGTGAGCCGCTGCAGGTTGGCGGTGTTTCGCATCCGTCAGCCGGATAAAAACCGCCCGTCAAAGCGCAGCGTATTTGCCAATACTGCACGACTTGAGAGCACTCAAGCGCCGGACCGGTGCATGTTGGAGCAGGCGCCGGACCGCTAGGCGTGCTGCATATTTCCGCGCCGGTCACATGCTCGTCAATCTTGCACCGGATAGCCCAAAGCGCCTCAAGCTTGGCGCACTGCAATGGCGTTCCCGTACATGCTGGAGGCGCCGCGCAGGTTGCCAAGCCATCCGCCTGATCGTCTGGCCTGCATAATTGCCGCCATTGAACTTTAAGCGATGCGCACCGCACGTCATCGTTTTGTTCGCATGTCGGTTCGACAGCGCAGGTGCCGAGAATGGCGGTCATTGGTTCCTCGCCCGGCGAGAACTCCACTTCCGAATCCGCGCAAGTAAGTTTGATCCCATCCGTTACAAACTCAACCGTGCACCCTTCCCCGTCTTTGCCGTCTGCGCCGTCTTTACCATCGGCACCAGCAGCACCGGGCGCTCCATCTGCGCCCTTGTCGCCCTTCTCGCCCTGTTCTCCGCGCTCGCCTTGCTCGCCCTTCTCGCCCTGTTCTCCGCGCTCGCCTTGCTCGCCCTTCTCGCCCTGTTCTCCGCGCTCGCCTTGCTCGCCCTTCTCGCCCTGTTCTCCGCGCTCGCCCTTTAGCTCATCCAGAGGGACATTAATAGACGATTGAGGACAAATCAGGCGCAAGTCATTATTAACACGCTCAACCCTGCATGGCTCGGGAAAAGGGATAAATTCTTGTGTCGCCGTATCACCGCACAGCACATCAAGGCCGGGGTTATTGGGATCGAGTGACATTTCCACGCGGCATCCTTCGGGATACGGAATAAATCCGCTTCTGCCGTCCTCACAATCAACTGTCATGCCTGATTGTGATTCATTAACGGTGCAAGAGTTACCGGGGTCGCCCTTCTCGCCCTGTTCGCCTTGCTCGCCCTGTTCGCCCTGTTCGCCTTGCTCGCCCTTCTCGCCCTGTTCGCCTTGCTCGCCCTGTTCGCCTTTCTCGCCGGGATCGCCCTTATCGCCTTTAAGAGATTCAAAAGTAAAGCCGCCAAACGTGCCATCTGTACACGTCCACTGAACCCCGCCTTCGTCGGACGTTATATTACAGCCTTCCCCCGACCCCCCGGACCACGGGTAGCGCTCGCCATCTTCGCACTCTAGTTCTTCGTAGACCGGAATTTCCGATCCCGCCGGATATGACTGCACAACTCTACACAACTGTTCTTCCGGGTGCGGTTCCTGATAGTTGTCTATATAGCTGGTGTTAAACGACCACCACTTAGGACTAATATCACCGCACAAGGAATCATAACTTGGCCCTTGTGTTGCGATGCAATCATTAGTATATGGGGAGGAGCTATACAGCTCATCTTCAACCGTCGATTGTATATTAGGATATGGCTGAGTTAACGGCGCGGGCCTTCCGATAATGTAAGTATAACCGCCGTGGCGAACATAATTGGCCGAAGGTGCATTAGAACAATGCACCTTAATCAGACAATGAGACGCGGGCAATGATAGCGAGCGTGAATTATGCGCCGCTTCTGCGGCTTCTTTCGTCGGATGCCAAGTTGTTTGAGCAGACGAAAATTCCGCCCAGCACATCAACAAAAGAAACGGCAGGACAGGCGCCGCTAATCGTCCAGCAGCAACCAGAGCCCGCCCAAAAACGCGAATAAAAGCACCCATCCTTCCATCCCTCAATCCTCAGTTTCAGAAAAGAAAAAGGGGAGAACAACCGCCCTCCCCTTTTCCCTGTATCGCGGTCCGTTAGTTCACGGTGCCGCGAATCCAGCGCCACGCTGCGCGAGCAATGGCAGGACCAGCGACAACAGCCGCACCAATACCGCCAACAGCGGTAGCCGCCGCCGTGATGGCGGTCAGCACATCGGAAGTGTCAAACATAAAAACACCCTCAAAAATCCGCGCCTGAAAGGATAAGCCGCAAGCGACGCGGAAAAAACTTGCGACTTATTCACGACTCCCGGACGCCGAAAGCGACCGACGAATTTCGCGCCACGCCCAACCGATAACCCAACACATCGCAATCGCCATTCCGATTTGCGAAGCGTCAGCGGTCGAAAGCTCAGGAAAAACAGGCGGAAGCGGATAGGGAGGGTCCGCAAGCTGCAAAAATTCCTGCACATCCATCCACGCGCCCACCTCGCAGGTTTCCGGGTAGACCCTCGTGTTCAACTGGTTGCAGACGTAGACATGCATGGTCAGCTAGCCCGCTTCGCCGGTTCGACCGCGACCGGCGCGAGTGGCTTGAGAACAACGCGGCTCAACTGCAAACGGCCATTTGTCACGCCGAAGGATTCCGCGCCGAGCATGTACCGCCCAGCCGGATATTCCTTGCCCGGTTCGGTCGTAAGCGTGAAGGACGTAGGCAGGCCGTCGATACTCATAATGGCCCACTGGCGCGACCGTTGGCGCGTGACGCCTTCCCACGTACTTTCAAAAAGCTCAGGCTTCCGGTTCAGAACTTCAATCGTCATCATTTCTTGTGCCATTAGTGCATCCTCATTGGTTCGTTTTCGGGCTTCTTGATCGCCCACACTTTCCCCCCGTCCAAAACGACCATCCACGGCGAGGGGAGAAATTCGCCGGTGATCTTGTCGGCATAGCCGCCAGTAACTTTGCGGATATCCGCACGACCGCCGAGACCGTCACGGACCCAAAAAGGAGCCTGCCAATAGCGCAAGTGGCGCTTGCCCTCTTTCGCGAGTCCACCCGCGCCATGCATGCGTGCGCCCTTGGGATAGCGCGCGGCATCATCTGGCGTGGTCTTGCTGGCGTATTTCGCCATGTAGGCCGCAGGGTTCTTAATTTCGCGGATATCGGTATAACCACCGCCCCACCATCCAGCCTGATCCGGCTTAGGAAGTTTCTTGTTGTGCGGTATCCAGACGCAGACGTGATAGTGCACCGCCCCGCGCTTTTGCAGTTCAGCCACCCACACAAAGCGCAGAGGGATATGCCGTCGCTTACACCAGCCACGAAGCTTGTCCGTGAAGGCCCGGATATCGCCAGGCTCCCAGCCGTCCACGTCTTTGTACGTCAGCGTGATAAACGCCTTCCGCGTACGCCGTCCGCCCTCGCCCGCGTCGAAGTCCAGCAGTCGTGCGGAATGATGGACAGCAGTACTCATGCGCTTCACCCGTTTCGCATGCGTGTTGATTTCAATCCTGTCCGGCCTGCTGTCCGGCTTTGTTTCATTAGAGACAAGCTCAGGCGATGCCGCCGTGCCCGCCGCGCTGGCGCGCGTCGGGCACGTCAGCAACGCCAGCTGCATTGCCCTGCCCTTGCACAGTTGATCGACAGTCGAATCAAGGCGCGCTTGCACGGTCATGCCCGGCCACCCTTGGGCCGCAGTCCCTGCCCTTCCGTGCTGTCGAATTCAAGCGCGTCTATCAACTGGCTCATGGCCTGTTGCGATTCGGCAAACGTCGCCGCCCGCCGATCGTTCAGCGCCGCCCGTTGCAGGCGCTCCAGCGTGGCGATGGCCGCGTGGAATGCAGCATTAAATTGCGCCTCCCGTTCAGTGACCACGGCGGAGCCCCTTTAATTGCTCGATGTTTTCCTTCATTTCGGCCTCGATCTGATCCAGCGCCCGGCGCCAAGAATCGGAACGGTCATGATCGAAATAGACGCGGGCCCAGCGTTGATGAAGCGCCCGATGCTTGCGCTTGCACGCTGCAATCTGCTCATCGCGGAAACTAAGCACCGGGCCGCTCATGTCAGGCCACCTTCCCCGGCCGCAGCTTTGCGAGCCGGACCGCGCAGGTCAGGACCGATGCGGACGAACGCATGCAACCAAGCTCACCCAACCGCAGAGCGAGCCGCTGAAGTTCCAAGCCAATCAGCAGACGTTCGGCATGCCGTTCGTGTTCGCGTTCGGCCACGGTCTTGACAGGATCAGGTTCTTGTGCTGCACCCTGCCCCGGCTCGATGCCGGGAAGGTCCGGCGTGTTGTCGCCCTTGAGCGGTGCGGTCTTTGAAGCGGTCTTGCGTGCGGTGGTCATTGCTTAGGGTCCCGTGTTTAGAGATGCAATACACGGGGAGCTGTATAGTCCCTCAATACCCCAACGTCAAGAGGATCAAAACATGGACGACCTCGCCCGGATGCTTGACAAGATCAAGGAAAGCCGCTCCATCGCATCAGACAACGCTTTGAGCGCACGAATCGGCGTAACACGTGCGGCGGTATCGTCGTGGAGAAACGGCCGAAACCTGCCCGGACCTGTCCAATGTGCGCGGATTGCAGAACTATCCGGCGAGCCGCTCGCCCGCGTTTTGGGCATCGTGGGCGAAGCCCGAGCGATCAGCAGGGAGGAAAAAGCCGTCTGGCGGAAGCTCGCCGCCGCCGCTGCAATGGTCGTGATCGGCACCGGCACCGGCGCAGCTGGGGCCGACCTGGCGGCCCGGCAATCTGGCGATGAAGCGCCGCGCCAGATTGCCCAATCTATACATTATGTATAGTCATAAATGTGCACTACACGCTCACGAACACTGCCTCCCAGCACACCAAGTCCCTTTCAGCACATCACATCAACAAGGCGTAACTTGGTGGGCCGTGGATAGGCTGGCGGTTGACCGGTCGCTGCCTGGTGACCCCCGAGGACTGAAGTTGCCAGTGGAACACGTCAAGGGGCTCGCGTGGCCACAGGATGCGAAAATCGTCTTGCGCGCACCAAAGCACGCAACGCGGCACGCAGCGATGGAAAGCAACTGGTTAAGGTGATCGTGGTGACGCTGACCGAGTTCCGCCGCGAGCAGTTCAGCGCCACCTGACGGCTTGGACCCCATCCCTTGATCGACTTATCTGGTCGGCAGGAGTCAGATCACTCCCGAAACGCGACGATCGCACCCACGAAACCGAGGAAGCCTCGTGCCGGGCACCAGCCATCCACGAGCATAGCGTCGGCGAACCCTGCGGCGCGGATGTCGTCCAGCAGACTCCAACCAAAGGTGTGAAATGCCAGGCAGCCATCATCGGACATCGGATCACCGTGGTATTCCGGCTCCACCAAGTGCTCGATGTCGCCGTCGACGATCCGGGCCCGAAGCAGGGATTCGGAGGTTGCTTCCGCAAACGGCACGGTGATGACCAGCCTGCCGCCCGGCTTCAGCACGCGATGGAATTCACGCAGCGCGGCATTGTGGTTCGGAACATGCTCCAGCACATCCATGGTCAGCACACCGTCCTGTGATCCTGAGTCAAATGAGAGCGCGGTGACATCTTCGTGCCGCAACTCGGCTGCCGGATTGCCGGTCAGGTCGCGAAGGTACTGGCGCAGATGCGAGCGCTTGACGGCAGAATCCGGCAGGAACTCACTGCCATGCAGGCGTGGCATGCGACGCAGCAACGCGGCATAGACCGGCGTGGTCTGCTCGGTGAGATAAAGCGTCGCAGCGGCATCTACAGCGACGCTTTCAAGCAGGCGTACCGAAAATCGCACCCTGCTGATCAGCCCGCAACCGCGGCAGGCCAGTTCCTCGCGCCAATTGGGCGTTTCTTCCGGATGGGTGGCGAGGTTGAACGACGCCTTTTCCATCCTTCCGCAGACATCGCAGTAGATGTCCAGTTCGTTTTGCGGATGGGTGGCTGCCAGACTCAGCTCGGCGGCATGCCGGGTCGAACGCGACTGCCACGGAAAGGACTCAAGGTATTCTCCGATGGAAGCAAACCCCTCGAACTCCTCTCCGATCTTCACACTCATCGCACTCCGCTTCCCTGCACTGCACATCAAGAGCCGCGATTGTAGATGCATCCGCGCAGGTGGCGTCACCGGAGCACCGGAGCTATCCGCCCGGTCCGCCTGCCGTGCTGAACCGCCCCTGCTTTCTTGGAGGCCGTTTGGTTTGAGTCAGGCCGCCTTGGCCTGACCGGCTTGCTGCCGATAGTAAGCCGCTTCGGCTTCCGCTGGCGGGATGTACCCGATCGGCCCCAGCAATCGCTTGTGGTTGTACCAGTGCACCCAGTCCAGCGTGGCCAGTTCCACTGGCTTGCGGTTGCCACTGTAACGAAGACTCGGGTATTGCGGGCCGCGGTCGGAATGATGGATCAGTCCGCCCTTCCGCTGCCGGGCGTGCAGGGCCTGCTTCCAGGGCGTCGAGCACGAAGTCCGTGGTCATCGATGTGGACGCTTTCCAGCCCACGATCCGCCGGGCATGCACGTCGACCACGAATGCGACGTACACCATGCCCTGCCAGGTCGAGACGTAGGTGAAGTCACTCACCCACAGCGCATTCGGACGCTCGGCCTGGAACTGCCGCTTCACCCGGTCCAGCGGGCATGGCGTTGCCTTGTCACTGTGGGTGGCCTTCACGACCTTGCCGCGAACCACGCCGTGCAGGCCCAGCCGGCGCATCAGCCGTTGCGCCGTGCATCGTGCCACCTGCCAGCCTTCGCGCAGCAACTGCTTCCAGACCTTCCGGACGCCGTACACCTGCCTGCTCTTGTCCCAGATCCGGCGAACGTCCGCCTCCAGCGCCAGCGGTCGAGTTCCGCCTGGGCAAAATACGCCGACGTCTTGCGCAGGATCTCGTTGGCCTGCCGAAGCTCGCGGTTCTCGCGTTCCAGCGCCTTCATCGGCGCCCGCTCGTCCGTCCTCAGGCCCGGGCGCAGCCCCTCGTCACGCTCGGCACGGCGCACCCAGTTGCGCAGCGTCTGCGCCGTGCACCCGCTCTTCATCCCCACTGAACTGCTTGAACCGGCAAGCGTACCCCAGACCCTGCGTCACTGAACGGTACGGAAATTGTCATCAAGGCGTAACAGCCGCGCGGTAGAGCGCGTCATGGCTGGCACCCTACGCTGGTCGGCCCTTGCTGCTCGTGTCTGCCGATGTTGCGTGTTGCTGCTGTCTGTATTGCCGCCCTGATGGCGGCAGGTTTTTCTTCCCTGCCCGGGCTTCCCGCGTCGCTGGCGGCGCATCTGGTGGAACCGGGTGGCACGTCGCCACTGCTGCCGCCGGCACCGATCGATGCGGCGCTGGCGCGCCTGCATGACCGCGAAGGGCGGATCACAACGGCGCAAGGCGTCGAGGTGTTCTGGCGTGCGATCGATCCGGGCGATTACGGCCTGCGCCTGTCCTGGCCGGAAGGTCTGGGCATGGCCGATACCTTCCCCGATCTCCAGTTCGATACTCCGGCGCCGTCGAGCGCCGCGCCGCGTGGCACCGTGGTGTTGCTACATGGCTGGATGATGCACGGTGATTCGATGCTGCCGTGGGCGCTGCGTCTGGGCCAGGCCGGTTACCGCAGCATCAGCATCGACCTGCGCAACCACGGCCGCTCCGGCCACGCGCCGTCCGGTTACGGCACGCGCGAGGCCGGCGATGTGGTGGACGTGGTGCAGGCCCTGCGCGCGCAGGGCGAAATCGTCGGCCCGCTGCATCTGCTCGGGGTGTCCTACGGCGCCGCCACCGCGATCTTTGCCGGTGCCGACCCCCGGCTCGATGTTCAGAGCGTGGTCGCGATGGAATCCTTCGCGATGGCCGATGCCGCAATCCGCGACATGGTGCCGTACATGGGGTTCAGCCGAGATACGCGTAAAAATGCCCCACAGAACTCAAATAATTCTTTCGTCGTAATGACTTAGCCGATATTTTTCTTCTCGGCCGGTTGCGCCAGAAGATCGAGCGTCGGGCACGGTGCGCCTGTCACCACGTGGCGACACTCCTCCACCAAATGCTCAAGGTCGACTTCCAATTGTCGTAGCTCATCCAGACGCCGCCGTACCTCGGCCAATTTCTGTTCGGTCAGCCGCCGAGTCTGCTCGCAAGCGCGTTGGCCTTTGACCTCCAACAGCCCCGCTATCTCGTCGAGACTGAATCCCATCGCCTGTGCTCTGCGAATGAACTGAAGTCGGCCGACTTCGTTGGGCCCGTACCGGCGGACGCTGCCCATTGGGCGCTCAGGCTCCGGCAGCAGGCCTCGCCGCTGGTAGTAACGGACCGTTTCGACATGCACACCAGCGGCCGCGGCCAGCCGGCTGATTGTCATTACGTGGGTGGCCATCAGCTTGACTCCGTACTTAGGTACGGAGATTATCATGCGGGTATGGTCCAACCTCCCCCACAGTCCTCCCTGCCCGCCCTCTTGGGCGCCGCCGTCGCGGCCATTGGCGCGTCCGTGTGTTGCGTCGTGCCCCTGGTGCTGGTCCTGTTGGGTATCAGCGGTGCCTGGATCGCCAATCTCACTGCCCTGGACGCGTGGCGTCCGTGGTTCAGCGCGGCCACGTTGGTGTGCCTGGGCTGGGCGTTCTGGATGCTCTATGGCCCGGCCTCGCGCTGTCGCATCGACGGCGCCTGCGTCGATCCCTCGCGATTGCGACGCCGCCGGCGCTGGCTATGGATCGCTACCGGCCTGATCGCTCTGCTGCTGCTCTTTCCCTACTACATCGGTTGGTTCCTGTAGGAGTCCCACATGCGCAAGATTCTTCTCAGTTTGGTATTCACGGCATGGATGGGCTTGGCTTGGGCGGCTACCCCTAAGCAGGTCGTCCTGCAGGTGGAGAACATGACCTGCCCGGCGTGCAGCATCACGATCGAAAAGGCGTTGGATACAGTGCCGGGCGTGACGGCGAAGCGTATTGACACCCGAGCCGCCACCGTGACGGTGGCATTCGATGCCGAGCGCACCAACGCGGCCGCCATCGCGAAGGCCATCACCGACGCCGGTTTTCCAGCCACTGCAAAGGCGAAAGCGAACGGTGGCTGAGGTGCAGTTGCAAAGCACGCTCACGTGCCCGACATGCGGGCACCAGGCGACCGAAACCATGCCCACTACGGCGTGCCAATTCTTTTACGAGTGCTCGGCCTGCCACACGCTCCTGCGCCCGAAAACAGGCGATTGCTGCGTGTTCTGTTCCTACGGCACGGTACCGTGCCCGCCCATCCAGCAACATAGTCCCTGCTGTGGCAGTACCGGTTGACCCACGCTACGCCGCCAGGGCCAGCTCGATTTCGTACGGTTCCGGAAGCGCGTCCACGTCGATCAGGTAATCGCCGAACCGCTTCACGTGGCTGGTCACGTAGGGACTGAGCGCCGCCACGTCCTCCGGGGTGATCTTCCAACCCGCTCGCATCAGCGTCTTGATGATGCGGGTCTGTTCGACCACGTTATGAAAGATGACGGCGTTGGCGACCAGGTCGTTGTACTTGACCGCCTTCTCCTGTTCGAGCGGGTCGTTATCGGCGATCACACCCTCTCCGCCGAAGAAGAAATACTTCGAAAACCCATTATAGGCTTCGACCTTGTTGGTGGAGGCCGTGATCTGTTCGCGTAGCTCGCGATCGGAAATGTATTGCAGCAGGAACAACGTGCGCACCGCAGCACCGAGTGCCCGGAAGGCCTGGTACAGGCGGTTCTTGCGGCTGTAGTTGCCCAGCTTGCGCAGCAGCGTCGAGGCCGCGATCTTGCCGGACTTGATCGATAGCACGACCTGCATCAGATCCTTCCAGTGGGTCTCGATCAGGTCCCAGTCCACATCTTCCCGGAACAGCGCATCGATGTGCTCGTAGCGGCTGTCCTCGTCCGGACGGAAGAACCGGTAGTCGCGCCAGTTGCGGATGCGCGGCATCAGCTGGATGCCCAGCAAGTGCGACAGCCCGAATACCGGCAGCGACTGACCCTGGGTATCGGCATGGACGGTGTCGGGTTGGATGTCGGAGGTGTTCTTCAGCAGCCCGTCGATGATGTACACCGCTTCCCAGACGCCGCACGGGATGAAGTGACTGAAGAGCGCCACGTAGGTGTCGGACACATGGTGATAGGCAATGCCGCCGTAGCCGCCATAACGGATGTGGTACGACGCCAGCAGGTTCTGGTCGTACAGGTCGTACTTGGTGCCGTCGGCCGCGGCGCGCTTGCCATCGCCCCAGAATTTGGGAAGCTGCAGGCCGGCGTAACTGTTGATGATGTCGCGGCAGGCCGCTGCCAGCTTGTTCGCATCCACGTGACGGCGATTGACGAACGACAGCATGTGCGCCGACGCAGCGCCTCGCAGATGCCGTGCGGCCTGGGCCGGGCCGAGGTTGCAACCATAGGTAAACGCCGTCAGCACGTAGCGTTCGGTGGGCTGGTCGATCTTGGTGTCGGACCCGGACAGCGGTCCGAAATGCCGCGGCCAGCGGGTCCAGTGCGCCACGTCACAGAGGATCTCGATGACACTGCGCTCGCGCAGGCGGTCGAGGATCGCGGTCTCCAGGGCGCGAGCGCCGCTGCTCATGTCCTTGGCCTTGTGGCGCTTGAGCACCGGAAACCCGTCGTCGCCGATGATCACCTGGCCGTTCTCCAGGTAACCCTGATCCGTCAGGTCCGCGACTTGCATCAGCTTGGACTGCAAGGCATTGACGAATCCCACCGCGGAGGCCGGTAAACCCACTTGGCGACAGTAGTCGTCCAGCAACGGCTCGCACTGCTCCCAGGGCAGCAACTGCTCGCGGTAATCGGCGTAGGTTTCCGAACCGCGCACGGCCACGTCGCCGGATTTCAGTTCGTTGGCCAGTGAGGAGAACACGCACACCTCGAACAGGCGGCGGTGGATGCGTTCCTCGCCCTGCTCGGTGCGGTGGGTGATGGTCTTTCGCCAGAGCTGGGTCGTGAACGCCAGATCGACCGGTTCGTCCAGCCAGTCGCCGCGGGCACGCTCCTGCGACAGGATCAGCTCGATCGCGTCGATCAACGAACGGTCTTCGGTGGTGGATTCCAGGTCCAGCATGCGCACCATGCGCAGGATGGTGGCGCGGTGGCTCTTGTAGAACGGCCACAGCAGCGGCAGGTGGTTGTCGCCGCTGTGGGCGGCGATGGCATCGCAGTCAGCCTGCAGGGTCTGGACGCCCCCGCGCGTGCTGACCAGGCGGCGAATCTCCCGTCCTGCGTCGGTGTCGCCCGGGTGACGGTCGAGCACCTGGATCACATCCGACATCGTGGCGACGATGGCCTCGGTCTTCTCGCGGTAGCGCGCACGCAGCCGCTCCAGTTCCTCCTTGCCGCGGTTGTGGAGATTGCCCATGCGTTTGATGAACATCTCAGCTAGGTCGTCGCGGGTCTGCACCCGGGCGCGATGGATCAGGCACAGCAGCAGCGCGTGTCGTTTGGCCGGGCCGAAATCGCGCAACTCGGCAGCGTCCAGTACCCGGGCTTCGGCGGCGAAGTGCTTGCGCTTGAGTTCCGGCACGTCCGCCAGGTGCCGTTCGCTGCCGACCAACTCGTCCAACGCCGCGATGTGGTCGAGCAGTTCCTGGAAGTGCTGCAGAGAAGATCGTTTCGGCAGCCGCTTGATGGCCTGCAGCGGGCTCTTGATGCGAGCGTCGGTGACGACCAGCAGATCGTCCAGCCGTTGCTTCTCGTCCGCCGTCAGCCGCTTGTCGATGAGGGCGAAGTAACGGCCATTGACCAGGGTGCGAACTCGGCGGGCCAGGCGATCCAGGGCGGAGAACGCGGGCAACTCGATCCGGTCGCGTACGAGCTGTTCGATCGCCACATTGATCAGGTCGGCCGGATTGTCCATGACGGCGGCGGCTTCATGGATGGCACGGGCCGCCACGTCGAGGCCGCCGTCGGCATAGGCCCGGACCTGCAGATAGGCCCGGATCCGCTGGAAATAGCGGTAGCGCTTGTTCGGCGCGATGTCGGCGGGCTTGATCTGGACCCGGAACCGCAGCGCATTGCGGAGGTGCCGGATGACCCCTGCGGGCACTTCATCGATTGCGGGGAAATAGCCCAGTCGCTGGAAAGATTTCAGCAAGATTGCCAAGATCAATCGATGGCCGGGTTGCCGGGCATTGTCGGCAATGAAGGTCAGTTCGGCGTCGGTGGGCGTGTAGGCGACGACCAATTCGCGGACGACGGGATTGCGTTTGAACTGGGGATACGCGGTCCGTTCGATCGACGCCATTGAAGCCTCATTTGGTCAAGGTGCAGGTAACGCAGGCGGCGGCAGGCTCGCCTCGATACGATGGCGCGCAAATGGGTCGCTGCCGTCGAGGTAGCGCATCGCCGAGTGCACGTCGCGCCAGCCGACGTATTCCATCAATGCTTTCACGTCCCAGCCGTTCGCGTTGGCCCAACCGGCGAACCCGCGACGCAGGGAGTGGCTGCTGTACTCCTCCGCATCCGGAAGCCCGGCGGCGGTCAGCAGGCGGCGCAGCAGCGGGATCAGGCTATTCGGGTGCAGCGGCGTCTCGCTCACACGCCCCCAGCGGTCGATGCCGCGGAACAGCCGCCCCTCCGTCAGGGCGGCCGTGGTCGTCCAATCCACGATCGCAGTCACCGGGCACAATCGCGATAGCGCCGGCACCTTGTAGGTGGTGCCCAAGGCCTGACGGTCGCCTTTGCTGCGCGACAGGAAACAGGTCATCCCTTCGCCAGGGACCAGGTGCAAGTACTCGACTTGCACGCGGATCAGTTCATCGCCGCGGAAGCCGCGCCAGAAGCCGAGCAGGATCAGGGATCGGTCGCGGCGATGGCGCAGTTCGTCCGCGCGATCGCCGCGTTCGCGGGCGACCGAGATCGCAGTGCGGAGCCAGTCGTCGACCTGCGTCAGTCGGGTCAGTTGTAAAGGCTCGGCCTGCTTCTCCACCGAGGGGTGCACCGTCTGGATGCCCTTGAGCACTTTGCGCACCAATGGCGCGCGGGTGGGATCGACGAACCCGTGCTCGCGATGCCAGGACGCCAGCGCAGCTAGCCGCTGTCGGAGCGTGTTGTTCGCCAACAGCGCGGCGTGATCGGCCAGATAACGGGCCACGCTGTCCGGCGTGGCTGGCAGGTGGCCGCCCCATTCGACCTCGAAGTGCCGCAGCGCCGAGGCGTAGCTGCGCTGCGTGTTCTCGCGTTCGGCGGCCTCCAGGTACCGTTCCAAGGTCATGGGCGGCACCCCGGATCGGCGCACGAAGTCACATCGTGGCCCGTGTGCCGCAGTGCCCCCAGGATGGTGCATGTTCCGCGCTCGCCGCCAGCGCACTGGGCAATCACTCGCTCCAGTTCGCCCGCCATGCGGGTCAGCGCCTCGATCCGCTGATGGATGTCGGCCAAGTGCACGCGCGCCAGCGCATCGACGTCGCTGCACGACAGCTTCGGATCGTCGTTCAAGCGCAGCAGGCTGCGGATCTCCTCCAGGCTGAAACCCAGTTCGCGCCCGCGGCTGACGAACCGCAACCGCTCCACGTCTGCCAGGGTGTAGGCGCGATAGCCGCTCCCGGTCCTGTTCGGCGATGGGATGAGTCCCACGCGCTCGTAGTACCGGATGGTTTCCAGGTGGCAGCCGCTGGCGGCGGCGGCTTCGCTGATCTTCATGGGCACCCCGCTTGAGTCTGTAGCGGCTACGGACTTTACCCTGAGTCGACCCTCACTGCCACCAGACCAGGGAATCCCGGGAAAAGGGCGCGCTGTGGATTGCACTGGTGCCGAATGCCGCGATGGCCTTCATTGGCTGGAGGATTGCCTAACCCTGTGGCCTGGCCGCCAATGGACTGGATCTGCTAGTGGACGCAACCGGTGTATGCGATCGAGCTGATCGCGATTGAAGTCTTGATATTGGCTAACGGAGTTGGTGATGTCTGATTGCGGCGACTGTGGAAATATCGTGGATGTGGCGTCGATGCAAGCCTCACAGCGACGCACCTTGAAAATCGTGCTGGCCATCAATCTCGCCACCTTCGTCATGATGATGGGCGCGGCTTGGTTCAGCCGTTCTTCCTCACTGCTGTCAGGTGGGCTGGACAACCTTGGCGATGCCCTCACGTACGCGGTCAGCCTGGCCGTCGTTGGCTCGTCCCTGCAGACCAAAGCCAAAGTTGCCTTCCTCAAAGGGCTGCTGATCCTGGGCGCAGCAGTTGCGGTCGCGGCCCAGATCGCGTGGCGGCTCAAGAACCCCGGCGTGCCTGTATTCGAGGCGATGGGACTGGCGGGGGTGCTGAACCTGTCCGCCAACGCATTCTGCCTCTGGCTGCTGACCCCGCATCGAAACGGCGACATCAACCTGTCCTCCGCCTGGGAGTGCTCCCGGAACGATATCTATGAGGGCTGCGCGGTCTTGTTGGCGGCTTTTGCGGTGTGGGTGTTCGGGGCGGGCTGGCCAGACTTGGTAATCGCCTCCGCCTTGCTGCTGCTGTTTCTGCGATCCGCCGTCCGAGTGATGCGCGGTGCGCGGCAGGAACTCCGTGGCACCAGATGCGTGTCGTGCCAGGAAGAGAGTGGCGGGCCTGCAGTCGGTTGAGGTCTTCGACCGGCGTTGTAATTGTATCCGGATACGCGAGCCTGATATTATGCGAAAGATGTACCGTCCCCTTCTCCGACTGAGAGGTTTTATCGCCGCGCTGCTTGTCGCAGTGTTGGTGATCATGCCTGTGGCCGATGCATTCGTTTGCTCGTTCGAAGTCGACACTCACGCAGCAAGCGATCACGCTGGACCGGCGCCCCAGGATGAGGCTGGTGAGGGCGACGCTCCGGACAGCGCGCATGGTGGTTGTGTCCACAACCATTGCCATCATTCGGCAGCCAATTTCTTTGGCAGTGCCGCCGTTGTTTACCTCGCCGCGCACGTCGTTCAGCACGCACAGCATGACCCCAGTCGTGCATCTGCGCTGTCCGAAGGACCGATGAGACCTCCGCAGAGCTGACGTGCCGTGCCCGTAAGGACGGGCTCCCACGTCAACTTTTGCTTCTGGAGTTCCCATGCTCACGCAACTTGTCCGACCGCTCCTGGCGGTCGGGTTGCTGGTGACTGCCTTGCTGTTCGCCTCGCCCTCGTTGGCGGTCGAACCGGTCGTCGATACCGCCCCGACCTACGAAGATCTGATCGCTCGACTCGACGCACTGCCGTCATCGCTCGAGGCCGTTGCCCGATACGACGCGGCCGTCGCCCGCGCCGACCAGGCGCGCGCCTTGCCCAACCCCTCCATCGCGTACGACATGGAGAACGTTTACGGCACCGGTCCGTACAACGGCATCGGCAACGCCGAAACGACCCTGTCGGTCAACCAACCTCTCGAACTGTTCGGCCAGCGAAGCGCCCGGGTCCAGGCGGCGCGCTCTGACGCCGATGCTGCGGGCCTGCGACGCGAACAAGTCCGCTGGCAGGTCGCAGCTCAGGTGGCGCTGGTCTACGCGGAGGCCGAAGCCGCGGCACGGCGACACGAGCTCGCGGCCGAGGCCCTTTCCCTGGCCGAGCAGGATGCGCGCGGGGTCGCCGCCATGGTCGAACAAGGGCGTGAAGCCACCCTGCGGGACATCCAGGCGCAGAGTGAGGTCGCGTCCGCCAGGGCTGCGGTTGATGAGGCCAGCGCCCTTCGGGACGCCGCCTTTGCGCGGCTGTCGGCGATAGCCCTGCTCGACCGGCCGGTCCAGGCAATCGGCGCGAGCCTGCTTGATCGCGCGCCGGGGACGCCGCAAGCAGGCGACGCCGATCCGTTGGCGGTCCAGGTCGCCCAGGCTGAACTCGTCACCGCCGGTCGGCTGGTGACGGTCGAAAGGCGCCGCGCCCGCCCGGATGTCAACGCCTCTCTTGGCATGCGCCGATATCGTGACACCGGCGATGAGGCGTTCACGGTCGGCATCGAACTGACCGTCCCGCTGTTCGATCGCAACCGGGGCGGTATCCGCGCTGCCTACGCTGAGGAGCGAGCCGCCGAAGCCCGACTGATCGCGCAGCAGCAGGAAGCGCGAGCAGGCCGGTTTGCCGCCGTGGCGGCGCTTGCCGCGTCCGGCAGCCGCACGCGCGCCGCCGACAACGGCGTCGCAGCCGCCGAAGAGGCCTATCGCCTGTCCCGCATCGGCTTCGAGGCCGGCCGTATCTCGCAGCTGGAACTTCGCAGCACACGTGCGGCGCTGATCGCCTCGCGCAACGCCGCCGTGGACGCGCGGATCGCGCGAGTCCGTGCCGAAATCGACCTGGCGCGCCTGGAAGGCCGCGCCCCGTTTGGAGATTCCCGATGAAAACCGATACCAGGCGACTGATGATGTTCGCTGCGGCGCTCGTGTTCGCCGTCCTCGCAGGCTACGGCCTTGCGAAGCTCACCGGCGGGCAGGACGCTGGCCCCAGCCCTGCGGGCCATGTCGATGGTGGCGGCCAAGGCGAACATGGCGATCAGGGCGATGAAGAGGCCGAGGGCGAAGAAGGCTTGGTGGTCCTCACGCAACCGCAGATCGAAGCGTCGGGCATCCAGGTCGTGGCTTTGGGCCGCGGCGGTGGCGGCGAGACACGCCTGAGCGGTCGCGTCGAGTCCGCCGTTGGCGCCCGCGCTGCCGTTGCCGCCTCCGTTGGCGGCCGCGTTGAGCGCGTCGTCGTGGCGCCTGGCACCCCCGTGCGCGCCGGCCAGCCGCTCGCCGTGATCGTCAGCGGCGAAGCGGCGACCATGCGGGCAAGCGCCGATGCCGCACGCGCGGAGGCCCAGGCGGCCCGGTTGGTGTACCAGCGCGACCAGTCCCTGGTCACCCAGGGCGTGGTCGCACGGCAGGAACTCGAAGCCTCGCGCGCGCGCTCGCTGGCGGCCGATGCGACTGCCCGGGCTGCCGCGGCGCAGGTCGCCGCGGCCGGCTCACCGGATGCAGGCGGCCGCGTGACCATCACCACTCCCGTGGCCGGCATCGTCGGCGCGGTGCAGGTGACGCCAGGCGGCTTCGTCGCCGCGGGTGACCTCGTGGCGAACGTGTCCGATCCTGCGCAGACCGAACTGGTCTTTTCCGCGCCGCCCGCGCTCGCCGCGCAGATCGCGCCTGATGCGCGCATCGAAGTTACCGGGGCCACCGGGAGCTTCAGCGCCGTCGTGATCGGCGTGGCCGCCGACGTACGCGAACAGGGCGGCATGGCGATCATCCGTGCACGCCCTGAATCCGGGATGCTGCCGCCAGCGGGTTCACCGGTGTCCGGTGTCGTGGTGGCGGCAGGCCAGGACGACACGCTGACCGTGCCGGTCGATGCCGTGCAGACGGTGGAAGGTCGCTCGGTTGTGTTCGTGACCGATGAAAAAGGCTTCCGCGTAACCCCTGTGCTCGCAGGCCGCCGCGCAGGCGACCGCGTCGAGATCCTCAACGGGCTGTCGGGCGACGAGCGCGTCGCTGGCAGCAACGCGTTCCTGCTGAAAGCCGAACTCGCCAAGGGCGAGGCCGAACACGGCCACTGAGGACCCGACATGTTCAAGATCATTATCGAAACAGCGGTCCGTTTCCGATGGGCCGTGGTCTTCGCCGCGGCGGTCATCGCTGTCTACGGCTTGTTCCAGCTCGGCAGGCTGCCCGTCGATGCGGTGCCGGACATCACCAACCGGCAGGTGCAGATCAACACCATTGCGCCCGCGCTCGCCCCGGGCCAGATCGAGCGCCAGATCACCTATCCGCTTGAAACCGCGCTGGCGGGCATCCCCGGACTGACCAGTACGCGCTCGCTCTCGCGCAACGGGTTCTCGCAGGTTACGGCGATCTTTACCGACCAGACCGACATCTACTTCGCGCGCCAGCAGGTGGCCGAGCGCATGCGCGAGGTGCAGGAGGATCTTCCCGAGGGCGTGACGCCGATGATGTCGCCGGTCACCACGGGCCTCGGCGAGGTGTTGATGTGGACGGTGGACTACGTGCCGTTCGACCCGGCGAACGTCAGTAAGCCGAACGAGCCCGGCTGGCAGGCCGAAGAGGTCTACCTGACTCCGGAAGGCAACCGGCTTGCGACGGCACAGGAGCGCGCAACCTACCTGCGAACGGTGCAGGACTGGATCATCGCACCGCAGATGCGCTCCACCGCCGGCCTTGCCGGTGTCGATACGATCGGCGGCTACGTCAAGGAATACGCCGTCCGCCCGAATGCCGAGCGGCTGGCGGCCTACGGTATCGGCCTGGGCGAGCTGGTGCAGGCTCTGGAACGCGCCAACGTCCAGGCCGGTGCGGGCATCGTCCAGCGCGCTGGCGAGGGCCTGATCGTTCGCGCAGATGCGCTGGCGCAGACCGTCGACGATCTGGCACAGGCGCCGGTCGCCAACCGCGACGGCCTTGTGATCCGCGTCGCGGACGTGGCCAGCGTCGGCATCGGACAGGCGCCACGGCTGGGTGCCGCGACGCGGGACGGCCACGAAGCGGTGCTCGGGACGGCGTTGATGATCGCCGGCGGCAACAGCCGCACGGTGGCACTCGCGGCCGCGGAGCGCCTGACCGAAGTCAACCGCTCACTGCCCCCGGGCATCGTCGCCGAGCCGGTGCTCGACCGGAGCGTGCTGGTCAATTCCACGGTCAGGACGGTAGCCAAGAACCTGACCGAAGGGGCACTGCTCGTCATCGTGGTGCTGTTTCTGCTGCTGGGCAACATACGGGCGGCGGCGATCACCGCACTGGTGATCCCGCTGTCGTTCCTGTTCGCGGTGATCGGCATGAACCGCTTCGGGATCAGCGGCAATCTGATGAGCCTGGGCGCACTCGACTTCGGCATCCTCGTCGACGGTGCGGTGATCGTGATCGAGGCCACCCTGCTCATGCTCGGCCAGAAACGGGCCGAACTGGGACGCGCACTGTCCGCAGGCGAGCGAGTGGGCGTGGCGATCCGGGCAGCACGCAAGATGGTGCGACCGGCGGCGTTTGGTCAGCTCATCATCCTGCTGGTGTTCGCGCCGATCCTCACGCTGGAGGGCGTGGAGGGCAAGACGTTCCAGCCGATGGCCGCGACCTTCATGCTCGCCCTGGTCGGCGCGTTCATTCTCTCTTTCACCTTCGTGCCGGCGATGGCCGCGCTGTTCGTGCGTGATCCCAAGCCCCGGCCCGCGCAAGCAGCGCCGCGTGACGAAGGCGAGCACGACGGCGAACACGAGACCCGAATCATCCGTTTCGTGCGTGGCAAGGCCGAACCGGTCATCCGCGCTGCGGTGATGCGGCCGCGCCGCGTGCTGATCGGCGCCGTCGCCATGCTTGTCATTGGCTTCACCGCATTCGTCTCGCTGGGCCGCGAATTCATGCCGACCCTTGACGAGGGCAACCTGGCGATGCAGGCCTTGCGGGTGCCTTCTGCTTCGCTGGAGCAGTCGCTGGCGATGCAACTTGCGCTGGAGAAAGCCATCACCAGCGAGCCGGAGGTCGAGACGATTTTCACGCGGACAGGCACGGCCGAGGCCGCAATCGATCCGATGCCGGTCAACATCTCCGATAGCGTGATCGTCCTCAAACCAAAAGCCGAGTGGCCGGACAGGTCGCTCGACAAAGAGGCGCTGCTCGGCCGACTTGAGTCCATTGTCGACAAACAGATCGGCAATGCATTCGAGTTCAGCCAACCCATCGAACTACGCTTCAACGAGCTGATTTCCGGCGTGCGTACCGACCTTGCCGTGATGGTGTACGGCGACGACTTCGACGTGCTGCAGCCTGTCGCGGAACGCATCTCGGTCCAACTGCGCGGCATCGACGGCGCAGCCGACGTTCGCGTGGAGCAGGTTTCTGGCTTGCCTACGTTGACCGTGCGGGTCGATCATGCGGCCGCGGCGCAGTACGGCCTGAGCGCGGCGGACATCAGCGAGGCGCTGGCGACTGGCGTTGGTGGTACCACGGCCGGTCAGATCTTCGAGGGCGATCGCCGCTTCGATGTGGTGGTGCGGTTCGAAGAGGACGCACGCAACGATCCGGCGCAGCTCGCCGCCTTGCCGGTGGTCGCGCCCGACGGCACCGTGGTTCCGCTGTCCTCGGTCGCGCGCATCGATGTCAGCGAAGGTCCCAACCAGATCAGTCGCAACAACGGCAGCCGCCGCATCGTGGTCCAGGCCAACGTGCGGGGTCGGGATCTGGGCGGCTTCGTCGAGGAAGCACAGGCTGCCGTTGCGGGCGTTTCCTTGCCCAGTGGCGTCTACCTGGACTGGGGTGGCCAGTTCGAGAACCTGCAGCGTGCCGAAGCACGTCTGGCTCTGGTGATCCCCATTGTGTTCCTGATGATCGGCAGCCTGCTCTACATGGCACTCGGGTCGATCCGCGAGGCAGCGCTGGTGTTCCTCTGCGTGCCGCTGGCGCTGGTCGGCGGCGTCCTGGCACTGCTGGTGCGCGGCATGCCGTTTTCGGTGACGGCGGCGGTGGGCTTCATCGCCGTCTCCGGTGTTGCCACGCTCAACGGCCTGGTTCTGATGCAGGCCATCCGCGAACGGCTCGAGGCTGGAGATGCGCCACTGGAAGCGGCGACCACCGGCGCCGCCAACCGTCTGCGCGCCGTGCTCACGACGGCGCTGGTGGCCATCGTCGGCTTCATTCCAATGGCGATCGCGGTCGGTGCCGGCGCCGAAGTGCAGAAGCCGCTGGCCACCGTCGTCATCGGCGGGCTGATCACGGCGACCGTGCTGACGCTGCTGGTGCTGCCCACCTTCGCGGCGCGGGCCATCGCGCATCGTCCGAAGCGGCACGCGACATGACCCCGAATCTGGCCCGGCAAAGGAGTGTTCTACGGCAGGTCTTGCTGTGGAACCTCGCGCTGTTCGCAGGACTGGGAGTGGCGGGCTGGGTGGCCGATTCCAGCGCGCTGCTCGCCAATGCCCTCGACAACGGTTCGGACGCAGCCGTCTATCTGCTGAGCTACCTTGCCCTCGAGCGCCGACCCGCCTGGAAGCGGGGAGCGGCGAACGTGTCGGGGGTCCTTCTGTTGATCTTCGCGGGTATGGTGCTGGCGGACGTGGTCCGGCGATGGATGTATGGGGCCGAGCCGCTCGGCCCCGTCATGATCGGACTGGCGCTCGTCGCCGGAGCCATCAATCTGTGGTGCCTGGTGCTGCTGCGCCGCCTCCGTTCCGACGACGTGAACATGAAGGCGGCCGAAACCTTCAGCTTCAACGACTTCATTTCGAATGGCGGCGTAGTCGTGGCGGGTGTTCTGGTGCTCTGGCTCGGTTCGTCCTGGCCGGATCTGGTGGCGGGTGCATTGATTGCTGGTGTCGCGTTCAAAGGCGGCATCGAGATCCTGCAAAGCGTCCACGAAGACAAGCGATCCGATGGATAGAGTTCGGCTGCGCCGTCGTTGCCTGCCGACGGGTGTATGCACAAAACGCTTGCGCAGGCAAGACACCAGCCCTGGAATCGAGGGAGAACGATGATGACCGGGAAGCTCCGCATCGACCTGCAGATCCTGCTACCGCAGGTGCCGGACGAGTCCGACGCCTGCGTCAGGCGGCTGATCCACGATTTGGAAAGCCGCGATGGCATTGTGCAGGTGCACTTGCGCCCGGGATCGGACGGCACGCCGACGCAGTTGTGCGTCCACCATGACCCGGACGTCGTGCCACTCGCCCGCATCCGCGAGGTGGTCGAGCGTGCCGGCGCGGCGATCAGCGAACGCTACGGTCATGCCCTGTGGGAAGTGAAGGGCATTGGCCACCAGCGTCGTGCGCGCACCGTCGGCGAGCAACTCAGGTCGCTCGAGGGTGTGCTGGAAGCCGAGGCCAGTGCGGCGGGCATCGTCCATGTCGAGTTCGACCGCCGAGAGGTGTCCGAAGCGCGCATCCTGAAGGTGTTGGCCGGCATGCAGGTCGTTCCGGTCAGGACCCCGGGTGAGGATCAACCTGCACATGGAGGAGATGACGTGCGCCACGCGCACCGCGAGGGCGGTGACCATGTCCACGGCACGGGTGGCGGGGCGCACGCACATGGGGGGCTACTGGGCCCGAACACCGAGCTGATCTTTGCGCTGACCTGCGGCACCTTGCTGCTCGCCGGCTTCCTGGTGGACAAGTTTGTTGCTGGCGCGCCCGCCTGGCTGCCGTTGGCCTGTTATGTCGCGGCGTACTTTTTTGGCGGCTTCTACACGCTGCGCGAGGCGTTCGACAACCTGCGCCTGAAGCGTTTCGAGATCGACACGTTGATGTTGGTGGCGGCGGCAGGTGCGGCCGCGCTCGGCTCGTGGGCCGAGGGCGCGTTGCTGTTGTTTCTGTTCAGTCTCGGACACGCCCTGGAGCATTACGCGATGGGCCGGGCGAAGCGCGCCATCGAGGCCCTGGCCGAACTCGCCCCGCCCACCGCGACCGTACGACGCGACGGCCGGATCCAGGAGATCGCGGTCGAAGAACTGCTGGTTGGCGATGTGGCTCTGGTCAAGCCGAACGAACGCCTGCCCGCCGACGGCTTTCTCGTACTCGGCACCTCCAGCGTGAATCAGGCGCCGGTGACCGGCGAGAGCATCCCGGTCGACAAGCGGCCCGTGGATGATCCCGCGACCGCGCGCACCCGACCGGATAGCGTGGATGCGGCCTCGCGGGTGTTCGCGGGGACGATCAACGGCAGCGGCGCCATCGAGGTGGAGGTCACGCGCAAGTCCACCGATTCGGCCTTGGCGCGCGTGGTCCAGATGGTCAGCGAGGCCGAGACACGTAAGTCGCCGACCCAGCGCTTCACCGACCGGTTCGAGCGCATCTTCGTACCTGCGGTGCTGGTCTTGGCCTTCCTGCTGCTGTTCGCGTGGGTAGTCGTCGACGAACCCTTTCGCGACAGCTTCTACCGCGCGATGGCGGTGCTGGTGGCCGCCAGTCCCTGCGCGCTGGCCATTGCGACGCCCAGCGCGGTGCTGTCAGGCATTGCCCGCGCGGCCCGCGGTGGTGTGCTGATCAAGGGCGGTGCGCCTTTGGAAGAACTCGGTTCGCTCAGCGCGATGGCCTTCGACAAGACGGGCACCCTGACCGAAGGGCGTCCGCGCATCACCGATGTCATCCCCGTTGACGGAGTAACGGAAGAGGAACTGCTCACCGTTGCAACCGCAGTCGAATCGCTCAGCGACCATCCGCTGGCCGCAGCGATCGCCCGGGATGGCCGCGAGCGACTCGGCGGACGTGAGATCCCCTCTGCCAGCGACCTCGAAAACCTGGTCGGACGGGGCGTCACCGCCACCTTCGACAGTGAGACGGTGTGGATTGGCAAGGCCGAGATGTTCGGCACCGAAGGCGTCGCTCCGCTGGGGGAATCGGCGGCTGCCGCCATCGCACAACTTCGCGCTGCAGGGCGCACCTCGATGGTCGTCAGGCAGGGGTCGCGCGATCTCGGGGCCATCGGCCTGCTCGATACCGCGCGGGCGGGTGCGCCTGAAGCGCTGAAGGCACTGCGTGAACTCGGCATCACCCGCATGATCATGATCTCCGGCGACCACCAACGGGTCGCCGAGGCGATCGCCTCGGAAGTCGGCCTTGATGAAGCCTGGGGCGACCTGATGCCCGAGGACAAGGTTGAGGCCATACGCAAGCTGCGCGCGCAGGACAAGGTCGCGATGGTGGGTGACGGCGTCAACGACGCGCCGGCGATGGCCAGCGCCACGGTCGGCATCGCGATGGGCGCCGCTGGTTCGGATGTCGCACTGGAGACCGCGGATGTCGCGCTGATGGCCGACGACCTCCGCCACCTGCCATTTGCGGTGGACTTGAGCCGTCACACGCGCAAGGTGATCCGTCAGAACGTGTTCGTCAGCCTGGGCATTGTCGCATTCCTCGTGCCGGCAACGATCCTGGGCTTGGGGATCGGACCAGCAGTCGCTATCCACGAAGGATCCACCTTGCTCGTGGTGTTCAATGCGCTACGTCTGTTGGCGTACCGAAGCCACGTTGGCTAGACGCGGCAGGGCTCATGAAGAGAGCCTGCGCGCCCTTGACCGCTTTTACTTCTCGTCAGCACGCTGCCGGCCATGATTCTGACAACCGGAAATGCAGCGCTTACCGTGCGCTAGCACGTGGCGGCACATTCCAGTTTCGTACTGAATGACACCCCTTGGTGCAGGTCTCAGGCAGCTGACACGGGATAAACCACTATTATCCCGCTTAAAAGCACGGTCAAATTACCGCTCGTTCCGTATTTTGATTAGTATGTAATTACGTGGTATGTAATACATTACGAAATAGTCGGAGGGCGCGATGGCACGCGGCGGCCTGTACAAGAGCGACATCCAGAAGGCCCGCGATACGCTGCGGGCGCAGGGCAAGCACCCGTCGGTGGACGCCGTGCGAGTGGCGCTGGGCAACACCGGCTCCAAGACCACGATCCACCGCTATCTGAAAGAGTTGGAGGAAGAGGAAGGGCAAGGCCTTGGCGCCAAAGTCGCAGTCAGCGATGCATTGCAGGATCTCGTCGGCCGGCTCTCCGGGCGCCTGCACGAGGAGGCCGAGGCGGTCGTCGTCGAGGCTCGTCAGCGCTTCGAGGTGCAACTGCAGGAGCGCAGCCAGGCGCTGGAGCGTGCCCAGCAGGAAGCGGCCGCGCTGGGCGCCCAGCTTCAGCGCGTTGAAACCGCCTTGCACGAGGAAAAAACCGTGCACGCCGCTACCCAGCAGGCCTTGGCCGAACGGGTGACGGAGGTCGCGCAGCTCAGCGAACGCATCGCTGGCCTGACCACACGGCTGACAGAGCACGAGGCACACGCGCAGTCACTGGAACAGAAGCACCAGCACGCCCGCGAGGCGCTGGAGCACTACCGGACCTCGGTAAAGGAGCAGCGCGAGCAGGAGCAACGCCGCCACGAGCACCAGGTGCAGGAGCTGCAGGTCGCGCTGCGTCAGGCCAACGAAGCGCTGACCGCCAAAAACCACGAGCTGGTGCAGCTCAACCGCGACAACGGGCAGTGGCTGGAGCGTCACACCCGCCTGGAGCGGGAGCTGGCGCAGATGCGTCAGGCAGCGGACGAGCAGCGGAAGGAACTAGACGCGCTGCGGCTTACAGCTGCCGAGCACCAGGCCCTGCAGACCCGCTGGGCGCAAGATACCCAGACGCTGGAAGCCGCACGGGTGGAATTGGCCAGTGCTCGCGCCGATCTAACGAAGGAGCGGGAGCGTCGCGAACAGGCAGAGGCCGAGGCGTTGCGGGCCGACGTGCGTATGACCACGCTGGAGCAGTTGCTGGCGCAACTGCGACCCGATCGCGCTGACGGAACTAGCGCCCAAAAAAATCCGGCAACCAAATGAATCTACAAGGGAAAACAGATTGTATGGGGCATTTTTACACGTATCTCGGCTGAACCCCTACATGCTCAGCGATGCTCCGGCCGCGCCAAGTTCGTGGCTGAGCCGGCAATGGCTGCGCTGGCGCCTCAGTGATGCAGTACTGGACGCGGTGATCGAACGCGCCGGCACGGCGCTGAAACTGCCGCTGGCCAGCGTCGATGTCGGCGCCGCGCTGGCCAATGTGGCCTGCCCGCTGCTGCTGCATGGCGATGCCGACCGCCATGTGCCGGTGGCCCACGGCCGTGCACTGGCGGCATCGGCGCCGCATGCGCGTTACATCGAAGTGGCCGGCGAAGATCATCTCAGCCTGCCGATGCAGTTGGACCAGCTCGCACCGCTGGTGCTGGACTGGTTTGAACAGCCGGCCTGCCCGCGCGACGACACCCGGCTCGCGGCAACACGCTGAACCGTAACGCCGCGCGGATACCATACCGGCGCCAGCGGCACTGGCAGCGCCCTTGCGGCGGCGGCAGCATGGCGCCATGTCCTTTGCCATGTCCGCATCGCTGCATCTTTTTCACCCCGCCGTTGCCGCGTGGTTCGCGCACAGCTTCGCCGCACCGACTGCGGCACAGGCGGCTGCGTGGCCGGCAATCGCGCGCGGCGAGGATGTGCTGGTGGCCGCGCCAACCGGTTCTGGCAAGACGTTGACGGCCTTTCTTTTGGCAATCAATTCGCTGGTTGAACAATCACTTGTCGGGTTTTCCTCGAAACAGGACCACCTGGAAAGCCTCTCCCCGCAAAGCAGCCTCTGGCCCGAACCGGCGCCGCCTTCATCGCCTGCGCCGGGCACCCTGCCCGACCGTGTGCAGGTGCTATACATCTCGCCGCTGAAGGCACTGTCCAACGACATCCGGCTGAATCTGGAAGGTCCGTTGGCCGGCATCGGCGAAGAACTGGCGGCGCTGGGCCTGCCCGATCCGGGCATCCGGGCAGCAGTGCGCACTGGCGACACACCGCAGAACGAACGCGCCGCGCTGCGCCGGCTGGCACCGCACATCCTGGTGACCACGCCCGAATCGCTGTACGTGCTGCTCGGCTCGGACTCGGGCCGGGCGATGCTGTCGGGCGTGCGCAGCGTCATCGTCGACGAAATCCACGCGCTGGCCAACAGCAAGCGCGGCAGCCATCTGACGCTGTCGCTGGAGCGGCTGCAGGCGCTGAATCCTGCACGCATCCAGCGCATCGGACTGTCGGCCACGCAGAAACCCATCGAAAAAGTGGCGGCGTTTTTGTGCGGCGGCAGGCTGGATGCAGAAAGTTTGGCTCCCTCTCCCTCGCATGCGGGGGAGAGGGCCGGGGTGACGGGGGCTTTTCCCCCGGAAGCACCAAAATCCCCGTGCAACAGCAAAGCTTCCCCCCTCACCAGTGGTGAGGGAGAGCAAACTTTTCCCTGCACCATCATTAACGCCGGTCACGTGCGCGAACGGGATCTGGCGCTGGAATTGCCGCGCAATCCGCTGGAAGCGGTGATGTCCGGCGAGGCCTGGGAAACCCTCTACGACCGCCTCGCGGAACTGGCCGACGCGCACCGCACCACGCTGGTGTTCGTCAACACCCGGCGCCTGTCCGAACGCGTCACCCGGCATCTGGCCGAACGCCTCGGGCGCGACGCGGTTGCAGCACACCACGGCAGTCTCGCCAAGGAGCTGCGACTGGATGCCGAACAGCGACTCAAGCACGGTCGCCTGCGGATGCTGGTCGCCACCGCATCGCTCGAATTGGGCATCGATATCGGCGATGTGGATCTGGTCTGCCAGCTCGGTTCGCCGGGCGCGATCGCAACCTTCCTGCAGCGCGTCGGGCGTGCCGGCCACGCCGTGGAAGCGACGCCGAAGGGCCGGCTGTTCCCGCTGTCGCGCGACGATCTTGCCGAATCGGTGGCGCTGCTGGACTGCGTGCGGCGCGGCGAACTGGACGCACTGATCGTGCCGCCGCAGCCGCTGGACGTGCTGGCGCAGCAGATCGTGGCCGAAGTCGCCTGCCGCGAATGGGACGAAACCGCGCTGTTCGGGCTGATGCGCCGTGCCGCGCCGTATCGCGATTTGTCGCGCGAACAGTTCAACGACGTGGTGCGGATGCTCGCCGAAGGCTTCAGCACCCGCCGCGGCACCCGTGCCGCCTGGCTGCACCGCGATGTCGTGGCCGGCGCCTTGCGTGCACGGCGCGGCGCGCGTCTGACCGCGCTCAGCTCCGGCGGCACGATTCCCGATACCGCCGACTATCTGGTGGTGCTGGAGCCGCAGGGCCAGATCATCGGCTCGGTGCACGAGGATTTCGCGGTCGAAAGCCTGATCGGCGACGTGTTCCAGCTCGGCAACACCTCGTACCGCATCCTGAAAGTGGAAGCCGACCGGCTGCGGGTCGAGGATGCGCAGGGCGCGCCACCGTCGATTCCGTTCTGGATCGGTGAGGCGCCGGGTCGCAGCGACGAGCTTTCCGCCGGGGTTTCGCGTTTGCGCGAAACGCTGTCACAACTGTTCCGCGAACGCACGCCGGACGAGTGCATCGATGCCCGTCTGACGCGCGCCATCGACTGGCTGTGCGGGGAGCTGCGCATCGATGCCCGCGCCGCGCGCGAACTGGCGGAATACCTGTTGCACGCGCAGATCGCGCTGGGTTTTCTGCCGACACAGAAGGAGCTGGGTATCGAGCGTTTCTTCGATGATTCCGGTGCGATGCAGCTGGTCATTCACAGCCCGCTCGGCAGCCGTGTCAACAAGGCCTGGGGGCTGGCGCTGCGCAAGCGCTTCTGCCGCAGCTTCAACTTCGAATTGCAGGCCGCCGCGACCGAGGACAGCATCGTGCTGTCGCTGTCCACCAGCCACAGTTTTCCGCTCGATGACGTGGGGCGTTTCCTGCATTCCTCGTCGGCGCGCGAAGTGCTGGTGCAGGCGCTGCTGGATGCGCCGCTGTTCGGCGTGCGCTGGCGCTGGAACGCGACCACGGCACTGGCGCTGCCGCGCATGTCCGGTGGCAAGAAGATCGCGCCGCAGATCCAGCGCATGCGCAGCGAGGACCTGCTCGGCACCGTGTTCCCCGATCAGGTTGCCTGCCTGGAGAACATCGTCGGCGAGCGCAGGATTCCCGATCACCCGCTGGTCGCGCAGACCCTGCACGACTGCCTGCACGAGGCGATGGATGTCGATGGTTTCCTCGCCTTGCTGCAACGCCTGGAAGCCGGCGAAGTACGCATCCATGCGCGCGATCTGACCGCGCCCTCACCGCTGGCGGCCGAAGTGCTGTCGGCGCGCCCCTATGCCTTCCTCGACGATGCGCCGCTGGAGGAACGCCGCACCCGCGCGGTGCAGCAGCGCCGCTATATCGACCCGCAGCAAGCCGACGATCTGGGCCGGCTGGATGCGGCTGCGATCGCAAAGGTGCGTGAAGAAGCCTGGCCGGACGTGCGCAATCCCGACGAGATGCACGATGCGCTCAACATGCTGGGCTTCGTCCGCCAGCACGAAGCCGACAACCACGCTGGCTGGAACACCCAGTTGGCCGCGCTGGCTCGCGCCCGCCGCGCCGCGCGGATCACGCTGCCCGAAGGCGAACGCCTGTGGATCATGGCCGAACGCCTGCCGCAGTTCCGCACCCTGCACCCATCACTGCAAGCCGAGCCCGATATCGAGGTACCGGCCGATTACGTGCACGACTGGGACGCCGATATCGCGCTGCGCGAACTGCTGCGGGCGCGCCTGTGCGGCAGCGGGCCGGCCAGTGCCGCCGAACTGGGTGCGCCGCTGGGTCTTTCCGCACGCGGCATCGAGCCGGCGCTGCTGGCGCTGGAAACCGAAGGCTTCATATTCCGTGGCCGCTTCAGCCCGGATGCGCCGCACGAGGAATGGTGCGAACGCGGCCTGCTGGCGCGCATCCACCGCTACACCCTGGGCCGGCTGCGGCGCGAAATCGAACCCGTCCCTGCGCGCGACTTCATCCGCTTCCTGCTGCACTGGCAGCATCTGGCGCCATCCAGCCGGATGCGCGGCCCCGACGCGCTGGGCAAGGTGCTGGGCCAGCTCGAAGGCTACGAGGCACCGGCGGCGGCATGGGAAGCCAGCCTGCTGCCGGCGCGCGTGGCCGATTACCAGATCCCGTGGCTGGACGAACAATGCCGCGCCGGACGCATCGTCTGGCAACGCCTGCATCGCGGTACCCGGTCATCGGAGGATGGCGCCCGCGCGCGCAGCGTCGCGCCCTTGCCGGCGATGCCGCTGGTGCTGCTGCCTCGCCGCCATCGTGCCGACTGGAACCGTCTGGCCGCAGCCCAACAACCGGCCGACGTTGCGCTGTCCTCGCGCGCGCAGCTGCTGCTGGACTGGCTGCAGGGTCACGGCGCCGCGTTCTTCGATGAAATGCAGGACGGCGTGCGGCTGCTGCGCAGCGAACTGGAGGACGCACTCGGCGAACTGGTCGCGCGTGGCGCGCTGACCTCGGACAGCTTCTCCGGCCTGCGCACCCTGCTGATGCCTGCCGCGCGGCGCGAAAAACAACGCAAGCGCAGGCGCCCGTTCGGGTTGGAGGACGCCGGGCGCTGGAGCCTGGTGGCGCCACCTTCAGCCCCTGCCGTCGCAGCGGGAAAACCCCTCGTATCCGATCCGCAGCACGACGAGGCCGACATCGAACGTCTGGTGCGCGTGCTACTGCGCCGCTACGGCGTGCTGGCCTGGCGCCTGCTGGAACGCGAAGCCGGCTGGCTGCCGCCTTGGCGGGTATTGCTGCGCGAATTGCGCCGGCTCGAAGCCCGCGGCGAAATCCGCGGCGGGCGTTTCGTGCAGGGTCTTTCCGGCGAACAGTTCGCGCTGCCCGAGGCGATCCCGCTGCTGCGCCGGATGCGCGACGAAACAGCGGGGGGCGAACTGGTCTGCGTCAGCGGTGCCGACCCGCTGAACCTGTCCGGCATCGCGATCAACGGCCCGAAGGTGCCGCGCCTTGCCAGCGCCCGCCTGCTGTACCGCGACGGCGTGCCGCTGGCCACCCGCATCGGCGGCAAGATCGAATGGCTGGGTGATGCCGCCGCGCCGGGCGGCGCGCTGGATGCGGAAACCCGCCGCCGCGGCACCTGCCTGCTGCGCGGCGAGCCCGACCTTCAGGCCTTGGCTGCGAACAGCGAAGGGCTGGCTGGCGGAACGATGCCGCGAGCCAAGGCACCGCCACCGCCACCGTTGCGCGGCCGCTGACGCACTATCTGAGCGGCGGATACATCCGCGGCAGCTGGCCGCCAGCCGCATCGGGCTCGGCCCGTAGGTAGCGGTCACGCAGCTCGGTCTGGCGCGAACGCATCGGGATTTCGCGCCCATCCAGCCACACCTGCTGGGCCGTATGCGCCACATCCAGCGGATCGCCGCTCCACAACACCAGATCGGCGGCCTTGCCGACTTCGATCGTGCCGGTGCGTTCACCGACGCCGAAGGTTTCGGCCGGAATCCGCGTCAAACCGGCCAGCGCGTCTTCCCACGGCAAGCCGTGCGCGACCGCGTTGCCGGCCAGCTGGCGCTGCTTTCGCGCATTGTGCGAGGCATCGCCGGACTGGTTGAAACCGACCTGCACGCCGGCGGCACGCAGCCGCGCGGCGTTTTCCAGCGTGGCGTGGATCTGGTCGAAATTGGCCGGCAGGTTGGCCAGCGTATCGACGAACACCGGCACCTTGGCCGCGGCCAGTTCCGGCGCCAGCTTCCAGGCTTCGACCGCGCCGCTGATCGCGATATTGAGCTTGTGGCGTTGCGCGAATCGCAACAGTTGTCGGATGTCGGCGGCACGGTTCACATCGAACACGATGCGTCCGCCGTCATCGATATAGCGCTTCAGCGCCACCCGGCCGGCCGGGGTCAGCATCGCCATATCGGCCGGTATTTTGCCGCGCAGTTCTTCGATCAGCTGCTCCAGCAGCATCCACTGCCCGGCGCGCGATACGCCGCTCAATTCCGACGCACCGCCGCCCAGCGATACGAACAGCACGCGTGGCCCGATTGGATCCGGGGCGCCATCCAGTCGCACCACCGCGCCCTGGCCGCCGATGATCGAACCCCCGGCGGTGCTGTTGGCGGTCAGCAGGGTGAAGCCGATGCCTTCCACCCGTGCCACCGGCAGCAGGATCGAATCCGGGTTGTAGGCAAGGCTGACATCGAATTCGGGCCGCACCACGATGTCCTTGGCGTTCTGTCCCAGCGCCAGTGCCGCATCGCGGGTGAAGGCCTCGGCCGAGACTTCCTCCAGCCCGATGCCGCTGATGCCGCCGAACAGTGCCGGCGTCAGCGGCCTGTCCTGCCCTTCAACCACCTGTGCACCGTCAGCCGCAAGCCCGCTGCCAATCGCCGCGATCCGGCCGTTGCGCACCAGCACATCGGTATCGGCCAGCGAACCCTGCGCGCTGGCGGTGTGCACCAGTGCATTGCGGATCAGGACATCCTGGGCCGCGCCCAGCATCGGGCTCAGTGCCAGCACGGTGCCGGCCAGCAGCGCGGCCAGACGCGCACGGTTCGCGCCGGAGCGCCTGTTCAAAACGGGGCTCATCGCACACCTCCCTGCACGCTGTCCTGACCAAGACGGAAGTCGGAAACCGGCTGGCGTGCCGGATCGGCGCGGTCGTGCATCAGCGCGCCGTCGATCCAGACCTGTTCGGCCAGCGCATAGACACTGAAGGGGTTGCCGTTCCACAGCACGACATCGGCCATTTTTCCGGCTTCCAGCGTGCCGGTCTGTTCCAGCACACCGAGCGAACGTGCGGCGTTTTCGGTCAGCCAGCGGATCGCGCGTTCGGGTGCGATCTCGATGCCGGCGCGGCGCGCGTTGGCGATGACCTTGGCTGATTCCTGATTCAAACGCTGGATGCCTTCGGCCGAATCCGAGTGCACGATGGCGCAGGAGTTGGCCGGGCGGTCCACGATCGCCACGTTCTCCTGGATGCCGTCGAAGGCTTCCATCTTGAAGCCCCACCAGTCGGCCCAGAGCGCCGCGCAGGTGCCTTCGGCGGCGAGCCGGTCGGCCAGCTTGTAGGCTTCCACACCGTGGTGGAAGGCGGCAATCTCGAACTCGAACTCCTTGGCCAGATCCATCATCACCGCGATCTCGTCGGCGCGGTAGCAGTGGATGTGCACCAGCACTTCGCCGGACAACGCGCCGGCCAGCGTATCGAGTTTGAGATCACGCTTGCCCGGCTCCTTGCCACCGCGGCGCCTGGCGTATTCCTGCGCTTCAATGAACGCGGCGCGGTAGCCGGCGACATTGCCCATGCGCGTGGCCGGGCCGCCGCGCTGGCCGTAGACGCGCTTGGGATTCTCACCGCAGGCCATCTTCAGGCCGTAAGGCGCATCGGGAAACTTCATGCCCTGCACGTCCACCGCCGGCACGTTCTTCAACGTGACGCCACGACCGCCGACCAGGTTGGCCGAACCGGGCAGGATCTGCAGCGTGGTGACGCCGCCGGCCAGCGCTGCGGCAAAACCCGGATCCTGCGGCCAGACCGAATGTTCGGCCCAGACCTGCGCCGTGACCGGGCTGGTCATCTCATTGCCGTCGCTGTGCGACTGGGTGCCGGGGCTGGGATACACGCCCAGATGCGAGTGCACGTCGATGATGCCTGGCGTGACCCATTTGCCGCGCCCGTCCACGTGCGTGGCGTCGGCGGGAACCGCAAGGCCGTGGCCGACGGCGGCGATGCGGCCGTTTTCAAGCAACACATCGGCCGCTTCCAGCCGCGTGCCATCCCCGACCAGCACCGTCGCGCCACTGATCAGCACCGGTGCCGCCGCCACCGCCTGATAGCGGCTTGGATAGACCTCGCCGGTAAAATCCAGCGGCGTATCCTCGGCAGCGCTGATCGTGCTGCGCGTACCCGCCGTGCCATGCGCACAGGCGCCCAAAATCGCAACGCACAGCGCCGCGCTCAACACTCGAATCATGCTGCGATCCCCTCGCTCATCGAACAGGTGCGACAAGCCACGGGATTGTCCCGCCACCTGCCGCCTGGATCGCGACATTAGCTCGAAGCCTGTCTCCGGCGGACTGGCCGAAAGTCATGCCGCCATGTGATGTCTCACGTGGCTTCTGTGAAAGAGTGCGGTGTGCCACATCACGGCACGATGCGGCACCGGTCTTTTCACCGCACAACGAAAAGACCCGGCCGCAGCCGGGTCTTCGATCCGGGCCGGCGCATGACGCCACCGGTTTCACACTGGATGCGCGGCGATGACGCCGCCGGTGTGATCAGTGGTGTTCGGCACCGGGCGGATGCGCGTGGCGGTGTTCGATCTCTTCTTCGGTCGCATCGCGCACGTCCAGGATGTCCACCTCGAAGCGCAGCGTCTTGCCGGCCATCGGGTGGTTCAGATCGACATCCACCACCGACATGCCGACCTTGAGTACCGTCAGCGGACGCGGACCCTGCTGGGTCTGCACCATCACCGTCTGCCCGGGCACCAGCTTGGCATTGCCGAAGCGCTTTTTCGGCACGCGCTGGATCAGGCTCTCGTCGCGCTCGCCATAGGCTTCGGACGGCTCCACGGTAGCCTCGACATGATCACCGGCGGCCTTGCCTTCGAGCGCCTTTTCCAGGCCCGGAATGATATTGCCGGCGCCATACAGGACATAGAGCGGCGTGCCGCCCTCCTTCGAGCTTTCGACCTGGTTGCCGTCGGTTTCGAAGACGGTGTAATGGAAGGAAACGACCTTGTTTTTCTCGATATTCATGGGATCAGGCTGCCGGAATGAGCCGCGCAGGATAGCGCGTTGCGCGCTGCAAGGCACCTGTGGCGCCGTCGCTCCGGCCGCGATGGTGCCGGTAACAGCCGGATTCCGGGTTTGACAGCGGCGCCAGCCTTGCATGAACGTGCCGACATGATTGCCGCACGCCCCAACCCCACCCCACGCCTTGCACGACACCGGCCAACCCCAACGCGGACATGCGCCGGCCTGTTCTGCGCGCTGCTGTTGTCGCTGTCGCTGAGCGGCTGCGGCGGCAAGTACACCAAGCCGCAGACGCCACCTGCCGCCAGCGGCACCTACTACGCCAACGGCCCGGCGCACGCCAATGACGTGCTGTTCAACGCCATCAGCCTGGTCGGCACGCCCTACCGTTACGGCGGCAACACCCCGGCCGGCGGCTTTGATTGCAGCGGTCTGGTCGGCTACGTGTTCCGCGAAGCCGCCGGGCTGGCACTGCCGCGCAATTCGCAGGCCATCGCCGAGGTCAAGGCACCCAGGGTCGAACGCAAGCGCCTGCTGCCCGGCGATCTGGTGTTTTTCGGCCGCCGCGCGGTCAACCACATCGGCATCTACGTCGGCGAAGGCCGCTTCGTCCACGCCCCCAGCAGCGGCGGCACCGTCCGCATGGATCATCTGGATGGCCACTACTGGCGCGATCACTACCTTTACGCCAAACGCGTGCTGCGCTGAGCCACAAAGCCACGGCAATGCAGTTGCATTACAATGGCGACATCCTGTGCCGAGGCCCGTCCATGCCCTCCCTGATCGAAGCCGAATCCACCCTCACCGACCGCTACCAGACCACCGTTCCTGAAACCGTGCGGCGGGCGCTTCAGCTCGGCAAGCGCGACCGCATCCGCTGGGCGATCAATGCCGATGGCCAGGTCCTGCTGCAGCGGGCCGATGATGCCGCCGACCCCGTACTGGGACGCTTTCTGGATTTCCTCGCTGCCGACATGACAGCCCATCCGGAACACCTGCGCAGCCTCGATACCGAGCTGGCCACCCACCTCGAAAAGCTGGTCGGACATATCGATATCGATCTGGGTGCACCCTTGTCCGACGACGGCGAATGAAGCCGGACAACCCTCCACTGGCGGTCCATGACTGGACCTTGATGGCGCATCCGTTGTTTCTGGACCAGGTCCAGACGTTGACGACCCAGGTGGAAACCCTGCGCCGCAAAGACCCGGAAGACTATGTCAGGAAGAACGCCAGCAAGCGCCTGGCGGCGATCCATCGGCTGGCGTTCGACATCATCCCGCAAGACCCGACACGCAGCGAATACCGCCAGGGCAGCGCCCTGGGTGACGAGCGCAAGCATTGGTTCCGGGCCCAATTCTTCCAGCAGTACCGCCTGTTCTTCCGCTACCACGCAGCCAGCCGGTTGATCGTCTACGCATGGGTCAATGACGAAAGCAGCAAACGGGTATACGAGCGCACGGATGACGCCTACCGTGTTTTCACCCGGATGCTGGACAGCGGCCATCCGCCGGACGACTGGGCCGCACTGCTGGCCACCAGCGAGAATCTGCCGGGCTCCTGAACTGCGTCCTGTGGGAAACCGGCAGCATCATTGCTCGCGCTGCACCGGCACGCCATGCGCAGCAGCATGGCCACGCGCCACGTCCACGCGCATCAGCAATAACAGCCCGGTGACGAAAAACAGTGCGGTGACGCCGATCGCAAGCCGGTGGTTGCCGGCGGTGGCGGCGTTGACGATGCCGTAGCTCAGCGGTCCGAGGATCGAGGCCAGTTTCACTGCCAGCCCCCACAGGCCGAAGATTTCCGCTTCGCGCTGCGGTGGACACAGATAACCGACCAGCGCCCGTCCAGCCGATTGCGAAGCACCCAGACAGATACCGACCAGATTGGCCGCGATCCAGACCACCACCATGCCGTTGGCGAATGCCATCATGCCGACCGCCAGCAGCCAGCCCAGCAGGGTGACGGCCAGCACGCGGCGATGCCCGAAGCGGTCCTGCAAGGCACCGAATGCGAATGCGCCGAGCGCGGCGGTGATGTTCACCACCAGGATCAGGGTGATGCTCTGCGCGGTGGTGAACCCCAGCGCCTGTTCGGTATAGATCGCCGCCAGCACGATCACCGTCTGCACCCCGGCCTGGTAGCAGACGATGCAGGCCAGCAGCCGGCGCAGGTCGAGCAGACCATCGCCACCGCGCAACGCACTGCGTACCCGGGCCAGCGCCAGAGCCGCAACCTGGCCATCGGCCAGCGCTTGCGGGCGGGCGCGTTCGCGCAGCAGAAAGACCGTGGGCAATACCGCCAGCGCGAACACCGCCGCGGTGATCAGCATCGTCTGCGGCACCGCTTCAGCGGCACTGCGGCCGGTGCCCTGGATCCAGTACAGACACAATCCCAGCGTCAGCAACCCGCCGATATAGCCCAGGCCCCAGCCCCAGCCGGACACCTTGCCCATCGCTTCGGGCCGCACCAGTTCCGGCAGGAAGGCCGCGATCAGGTTCTCGCCCATGCCGAACGCGAAGTTGCCGATCACCACGATGCACAGCGCCAGCGCCACATTGCCCGGGCCGCACAGCGACAGCGCGGCGGTGCCGACAATGCACAGCACGGCGCTGCCGATCAGCAGTTCGCGCTTGCGTGCCCGCAGATCGGCCCAGGCACCGATCAGCGGCGCACTGACCAGATTCACCGCATAAGACAGCGACAGCGCCGCCGTCCACGCCAGCGTCGCCCAGTTCGCGCCACCGGCGATCACCGAGACGAACCAGGCGTTGAACACCGCCGTGACCACCACCGTGGTGTAACCGGAGTTCGCGAAATCAAACATCGCCCAAGCCAGCACCTCGCGCCGCTGCACCGGCGGCGTGCCGGGCGGATGGGATGCCGCAAATTCAGGCGTGCTCACGCCCGGCACCCGGACAAGACACAGCGGCGGCTGGCAGACGCCGCCAGCGGCATGGACGGAACGGTTGGTGGAACGGAAAGATCAGCGGGAATGGCGCTCATTCGGATCAGGCACGGCAATGGACCGCACAGCATAGAGCCTTGCCGGTTGCACGGTGGTTTCGATCGGTACGGCCATAGCTTGCAGGCGAAAATCACAAAACGGATGCGCGGCAGCATGGATTCGGGTCATTATTCCGGCGTTGCCGGCGCGCGGTGACATGCGGTTTCCCGACAATTCCCATTCCGAGGATTCAAACCATGGGCAAGCGTTTGGCAGCAGAGTTGTTCGGTACGTTCTGGCTGGTGTTCGGCGGCTGCGGCAGCGCGATCTTCGCGGCGGCATTTCCGGAGCTTGGCATCGGCTTTGCCGGTGTGGCGCTGGCGTTCGGTCTGACGGTACTGACGATGGCCTACGCGGTGGGCCATATTTCCGGCGGGCACTTCAATCCGGCGGTGACGCTGGGACTGGTCGCCGGCGGGCGTTTCCCGGCGCGCGATGTGCTCGGCTATGTGATCGCGCAGGTCATCGGCGGCGTGTTGGCCGGTGCCGCGCTTTATGCGATCGCCAAAGGCGCGCCGGATTTCAGCGCCGGCGGCTTCGCCTCCAATGGCTTTGCCGAATTGTCGCCGGGCGGCTATTCGATGGGCGCGGTGTTGATGGCCGAAGTGCTGCTGACCGCGTTCTTCCTGATCGTGATCCTGGGCGCGACCGATTCACGTGCACCGGGCGGATTTGCGCCTATCGCCATCGGCCTGTGCCTGACCCTGATCCATCTGATCTCGATCCCGATTTCCAACACCTCGGTCAACCCGGCGCGCAGCACTGGCGTGGCGTTGTTCGCCGATACCGCCGCGATGTCGCAGCTGTGGCTGTTCTGGATCGCGCCACTGGTGGGCGGCGCCATCGGCGGGACGATCTACGCCTTGCTGCTGGACAAGCCCAGAACCTGATCCGTTCTTCAACCTGGGCCGGCGCCGGATGCGACGCCGGCTCCGAGTAGCGAAAAACACCGCGCCAGCTGAATCCTGCGCCTTGCCGATCTGGTTATTCCGCCCGCAAGCGCGTAGAGTGGGCGGGCTGTTTGCTCTGGTGTCGCGTTTTCCCGGTCGCCCTTGTTGCCACCTGCCGCACGCCCCTTCCCGCAAGCACTTCGAAGCCGTCGATCCTCTTCGCTTCGAACCATCTTCAAGACCCGGCGCGGATACGGGAACGCTGCGGTCAGGACATCAGGAGCCACCATGTCTTTTTCTTCCCTCGGGCTGAAGCCCGAGCTCGTCCGTGCCTTGGACGCGATGGGCTATACCTCACCGACACCGATCCAGGAACGTGCCATCCCGCGCGTGCTGGAAGGCCGCGACCTGCTCGCCGGCGCCCAGACCGGCACCGGCAAGACCGCCGCTTTCTCGCTGCCGGTGCTGCAACGCCTGCACGATGCCGCCCCGCAGCGCGGCCCGCGCCCGCCGCGCGCACTGGTGCTCACGCCCACGCGTGAACTGGCGTTGCAGGTGCACGACAATATCCGCAGCTATGCCAAGCATCTGCGCCTTTCCAGTACCGTGATCTTCGGCGGTGCCGGCATGAACCCCCAGCTCGAAGCGCTGCGCCGCGGCGTGGACGTGCTGGTGGCCACGCCCGGCCGCCTGATCGATCACATCGAACGCCGCAGCGTTGATCTTTCCAAGATTGAAGTGCTGGTGCTGGACGAAGCCGACCGCATGCTCGACATGGGCTTCCTGCCCGCGATGAAGCGCATCCTCGGCGTGCTGCCGCGCCAGAACCGCCAGACCCTGCTGTTCTCGGCCACGTTTGCCGAGGAAATCAAGCAGTTGGCGCAGCAGTTCATGCGCGATCCGGAGGAAATCCAGGTCACGCCACAGAACACCGTCGTGGCCACGGTCGAACACCGCGGGCATCCGGTCGACACCTCACGCAAACGTGATCTGCTGCTGCATCTGATGGCCGCCAACAGCCGCCGCCAGACCCTGGTGTTCACCCGCACCAAGCACGGCGCCAATCGCCTGGCCGAGTTCCTGGAAAAAGCCGGCATGCGCGCTGCCGCGATCCACGGCAACAAGTCGCAGAGCGCACGGGTCAAGGCCCTGACCGAATTCAAGAACGGCAAGTGCACGGTGCTGGTCGCCACCGATATCGCGGCGCGCGGCATCGATATCGACCAGCTGCCGGTGGTGGTCAATTTCGACCTGCCGACCATCGCTGAAGACTATGTGCACCGCATCGGCCGCACCGGCCGCAACGGCAGCAGTGGCGAGGCGATCTCGCTGGTGGCGCCGGAAGAAGGCCCGCTGCTGCGCGACATCCAGAAACTGCTCCGGCAGGACATCCAGATGACCTCGATCGAAGGTTTCGAGGCGTCCAGCCCGCTGCAGATGAACGGTTCGCTGAAGGCCGCACGCCGCCCCGGCCATGGTCAGGCGCAGCGCAATGCACGCCCGGCCGGTTCCGGCCAGAAGAAGCCCGCCGCACCCGGCGGCAATCGTCCGCCGCGACAGGGCCAGCACAGCGGCCGTGGCGGTGGTCAGGGCCGTCCCAATAGCGGTGGCGGCCAGCGTCGTCAGGCGATCTGACGCCCTCGCTGCATCACCGGCCTGAGGTTTGCTTCAGGCCGGTGGGATTCCACGTACCGCTGCGACAAACTCCCGCATCCGCCCGGCATGCTTGATGCCGGGCGCGGTTTCGATGCCGCTGGACACGTCCACGCCCCACGGCCGGGCCAGCGCGATGGCCTGGGCCACATTGCCCGCATCCAGCCCGCCGGCCAGCAGGAACGGCAGCGGCAACGAGGCCGGCAGGCGCTGCCAGTCGAAGCGCTGGCCACTGCCGCCAGCCTCACCGACACCGTGCCCATCGAACAGCACCGCCGTGGCCGAGGGCCAGGCGGACACACGCGCCACGACATCACCGGCCGCACCCTGCCCCATCGCCACCGCCTTCAGGAACGGCAGGCCGAAGGCCGCGCAGAACGCATCGTTCTCGGCGCCGTGGAACTGCAACAGATCCGGCTGCACCGTTTCGACCACCCGTGCCACGCCATCGGCCGGGTTATCCATCATCAGCGCCACGACAGCGATGCCGGCCGGCACCCGCGCACGCAATTCCGCTGCCTGCGTCACCCCCAGACAGCGCGGACTGCGTGTGGCGAACACCAGCCCGATCAGATCCACGCCCAGCGCCACCGCCGTATCTACATCAGCGGCCCGGGTCAGGCCACAGAACTTGATCCGGGTATCACCCTGCGCGCGATCGCGTGCCGTGGCCTGCATGCCGGAACCGGCTGAACTGGAAAAAATGCGCGAGGCCGTCACAGCGTCACCTCGTCCGGCAGCTGCCATTCGGCCGGATACAACGGCCCGACGAACAGCAGGCCCTGCGGCGGCGCGGTCGGCCCGGCAACAGTACGGTCACAACCGTCCAGCACTTCGCGCGGCCAATGCACCGGACGCTCGCCACAGCCCACCAGCAGCAGGCTGCCGACCAGATTGCGCACCATGTGATGCAGAAAGGCATTGGCCTGCACCTCGACCCGAACCTCCTCACCGATACGCTCAACGCTGAGGTGTTGCAGCTCGCGGCGCGGGTGGCTGGCCTGGCACTGGGAGGAACGGAACGCGCTGAAATCGTGCATGCCGAGCAAGTGCTGCGCCGCTTCGTGCATGGCTTCGGCATCCAGCGGCCGGCGTTCCCAACTCAGGTAGCGCGCCTCCAGCGCCGGGCGGATGCGGCGGTTCGCGATGCGATAGCAATAGCGCCGCGCACGCGCGGAAAAGCGTGCATGGAACTGCGCATCAACCGGCTGCGCCCAGCGCACCGCGATGCTGGATGGCAGGCGCGAATTGGCGCCCATCACCCAGGAGTAGTCGCTGCGCTGCGCCTCGCTGTCGAAATGCACCACCTGGCAGCGTCCGTGCACGCCACGATCGGTGCGGCCGGCACAGACTACGTCCACGCGCTGCCCGGCGACGAAGGACAGCGCATCCTCGACCGCCTCCTGCACGCTCGGGTTGTCATGCAGCCGCTGCCAGCCGCAGAAGTCGGTACCGTCGAATTCAATGCCCAGCGCGTAACGCATGCGGGTTCCTGAAAATGGAAAGGCCGGAAGCTTCGCGCTTCCGGCCTTTCATTGCCAGCGTGGCGGGACGCGGATCAGGCGATGCCGTCGATCAGGCGACGTGCTTCCTCGCGCTGTTCGGCGTTGCCCTCGGTCAGTACCTCTTCCAGCATGCCGCGTGCACCTTCGGCATCGCCCATGTCCAGATAGGCGCGGCCCAGTTCCAGCTTGGTGGCGGCGGCATCGGCGTCGATGACGGAGAAATCGTCGCCGGCATCGGCCTGACCCGTGCTGTCGTTGAAATCGTCAGCCTCCGGCACGGCCTGTACCGCAGCCGAATCGAAGGAGTCGAAATCATAGTCCTGCCCGGCCGCCGGATCGGCAACAGGTTCGACTGCAGGCTGCCCGGCATCGGCACTGCTGCCGGACGAGAACCAGTCGATTTCGCGCTCGTCCGACGTATCCGGTTGCGCGGTTTGTCCGAAGCTGTCCTGCGACTGTTCCGGCTCCACCGGAGGATCAAATTCGGCACTGTTTTCATCACTGCCCAGACCGTACGCCTCGGCCACGTCCTCGACATCCGGAGCCGCCGCGAACAGCGGATGGTCCGGTGCGATCTGTGCACCCATGTCGCGCACTTCCAGCCAGGCCGGATCGTTGCTGTCGTAAACCTGTGCGTACATCGCTTCAGCCGCGCTTTCAAACGCCACCGTGTCGTTGCGGGTGTAGTAGTGGCGCAGCAGGTCCAGATGCAGTTGCAGATCGTTCGGGTACTGGCTGATGGCCTCGACCAGTTCGGCTTCTTCCGCTTCCGGCTCGTAATCGACCACGGCCGGCGTGGCACTGGCGGCAGCCGCAGGCAGCGCGGCATCCGCCTTGCCCTTCTTGCGACGCATCGCCAACAGGCCGACCAGGCCCAGCAGCACGGCGGCACCGCCACCGATCAGCCACGGATTGAAACCGCTGTCGGCGGCCGGAGCCGGCTGTGCCGGCGCCGGATCGGCGGCAGGTTCCGTGACAGGCGCAGGTTCCGGTTCGGCCAGAGCCACGGGCTCGGAAACCTGCTCCTGTTCCGCAGCGGCAACAGGATCAGCCGCTGGATCGTTGGTGCTGTCGATATCAGCCTGCGCATCGGCCAAGTCCATGACGTCGGCGTCATCCTCGACCGCCTCACTGCCGTCGTCCAGCATTGCGGACGAACCCTCCGGGGCCGCTGCGGCGCTGGGCGCCAGGCCGGCGGCGGCTTCCAGTTCGGCCAGGCGACGCTGCGCGGCGGCCAGTTCGCTGTCCTTGAGTTCGAGCAGGCGGCGGCTTTCGCCACGCAGGTCTTCCAACTCGCCGACACGCGACTTCAGTTCGATGTTTTCCTGCGACAGCGCACTGGCTTCCTCGCGCGCGCGCGCCAGCTCGGCACGCAGTTCGCGGCCGCTGCCTTCGGCGGCGGCACCGGACTGACTGGCGCTGCCATCGCCGGACGCGTCGCGCGGCGGGGTCAATTCCAGACGCGATTCAGTACGCGTGGCGGCGGTCGCACGGGCTGCGGCACTGCCAGGGGTGCCGTCTGCCGGCTGCGCCACCGTACTGGCCGGGCCACCCCAGGCCTGCATCTGGTCGCGTACCTGGGCGGCTGCTTCGGCGGCGGCCACCACGATGGTTTCGTCGCGGCCGGGAATGCGCAGCACTGCGCCTTTCTTCAGCCGGTTGATGTTGTTGCCGATGAAGGCATCGGGATTGGCGCGCAGCAGCGCCATCATCATCTGGTTGATCGTGACCGCATCATCCGGACGGTTGCGCTGCGCGATCGACCACAGGGTTTCGCCTGCAGCCACGGTGTACGAATCGGTGCCATAACCGGGATAGCTGGAAGGCGCCACGTCCTGCGGCGCAGCCACCGGCGCCGGCGCGGCGGCAACAGGTGCCGGCTCGGGTACCGGTGCGGGCGCGGACGGCAGCGGCGGGGGAACTTCAAGTGATTCGGTACGCGCCGGGGCCGGATCGGGCAAGGCGCTGGCGGCGGCCGGCGCACTGGCGGTGATCGGCGCCATCGAGGGCGGATCCAGCAACACCGTGTATTCGCGCAGCAGACGACCCTTGCCCCAGTCCACTTCCAGCAGGAAGCTCAGGAACGGGTCGGCAACGCCGGTCGGCGTGGTGATGCGGATGACCTTGGCGCCGCGCGCATTGGTCTGCACCTCGAACTGGAGGTTGGCCGACTGCAGCGCCGGCCGGTCCAGCCCGACACGCGCGAACGCATCCGGCGAGGCCAGCCGCACCGCGAGGTTATCGGCCTCTCCAGGGCTACTGACGAGCACCGGGATTTCCGCCACAAGTGGTTGATTCAGGGCCGATTTCACCTCGATCTGACCCAGTCCCAGCGCATAGGCGTGGGAACCGCCCAATGCCAGGGCCAAGGCCAACGGGAGTCGGAGACGCTTGTTCATTATGGAGGCTTCCCCTAGGGCAATACGTATGGATTGCGTGGCGGTCGTTTCCCCCTGAAAGCTAGAAACGACTTGATAACGCTTTCCTAACTATAGATCAGGCTACAGGTTTTACCAATAGTTCAGCAATCTGTACAGCGTTCAACGCCGCTCCTTTCCGGATATTGTCCGACACCACCCAGAGGTTGAGCCCGCGCGGGTGCGAGATGTCCTGGCGGATGCGCCCGACGAAGACCGCATCCTGGCCCGAAGCATGCGTGACCGGGGTCGGCCAGCCGCCAGCACGGGCCTCGTCCACGACCACCACACCGGGCGCGGTTTGCAGCAGTTCGCGCGCGGCCTGCGCCGTGATCGGCTCGCGAGTTTCGATATGCACCGCTTCGGAGTGGCCATAGAACACCGGCACGCGGACCGCAGTCGGATTGACCTGGATGTTCTCGTCGCCAAGGATCTTGCGGGTTTCCCAGACCAGCTTCATTTCCTCCTTGGTGTAGCCGTTGTCGAGGAAATCGTCGATCTGCGGGATCAGGTTGAACGCGATCTGCACCGGGAAGCGCTCCGGCTTGGGGTCGGCGAAGTTCAGGATCGCGGCGGTCTGGCGGCCCAGTTCCTCCAGCGCCGAGCGGCCACCGCCGGACACCGACTGGTAGGTCGCCACATTGATCCGCTCGATGCCGACCTTGCGATGGATCGGCGCCAGCGCCACCAGCAACTGCATCGTCGAGCAATTGGGATTGGCGATGATGCCGCGCGGCCGCTGCTGCACCGCTTCCGGGTTCACTTCGGACACCACCAGCGGCACGTCCTCGTCGTAACGGAAGGCCGAACTGTTGTCGATCACGATCGCGCCCTTGGCGGCAAAGCGCGGCGCGTGCTCCTTCGACACCGAACCGCCGGCCGAGAACAGCGCGATATCCACGCCTTCCGGATCGAACTGCGCCAGATCCTGCACCACCACATCACGGCCACGGAAGGACACCGAACCGCCGGCCGAGCGCTCGGACGCCAGCACCACCAGTTTGCCGATGGGGAACGCACGTTCAGCCAGGATCGACAGCATGGTTTCGCCGACAGCACCGGTGGCGCCGACGACCGCGACGGTGTACTGCTTCGGGGACTCACTCATGTCACGGGTTCCTCGGGTTCGGGCCAGATCACGGCCACAGGATGGAAGAAAAATACTCAGCCCGGCGTTTGACCGGGAATCAGCGGCGCCACCGGGCCGACATCGCCGCACTGGCCGCGATGGCGCAATGCCTGGTCGATCAGCACCAGCGCCACCATCGCCTCGGCGATCGGCGTTGCGCGGATGCCCACGCACGGATCGTGCCGGCCCTTGGTGACGACTTCGACCGCATTGCCGTCCACATCCAGGCTGCGGCCGGGCAGGCGCATGCTGGATGTGGGCTTGAGCGCGATCGAACAGCGGATCGGCTGGCCGCTGGAAATGCCGCCCAGGATTCCACCGGCATGGTTGGAAACAAAACCTTCGGCCAGGATCTCGTCGCGGTGTTCGGTGCCGCGCTGCGCGACCGAAGCGAAACCGTCACCGATCTCCACACCCTTGACCGCATTGATGCCCATCAGTGCACTGGCCAGTTCGGCATCGAGCTTGCCGTAGACCGGCTCGCCCCAGCCCGGCGGCACGCCCTGCGCCACCACATCCACGCGCGCCCCGACCGAATCGCCGGATTTTCGCAGCGCGTCCATATAGCGTTCCAGTTCGGGCAACTGCGCCGCATCGGGCCAGAAGAAGGGGTTGGTTTCGACCACGTCCCAATCAAACCCGTGCGGCGCGATGTCACCCAGTTGCGACAGGAAACCGCGCACCGTGATGCCGCGCTGCGCCAGCCATTTCTTCGCAATCACGCCGGCGGCCACGCGCATCGTGGTCTCGCGCGCCGAACTGCGCCCGCCGCCGCGCGGATCGCGGATGCCGTATTTCTGCCAGTAGCTGTAATCGGCATGCGCCGGGCGGAACTGCTGCGCGATGTTGCCGTAGTCCTTGCTGCGCTGGTCGGTGTTGCGGATCAGCAGACCGATCGGGGTGCCGGTGGTTTTTCCTTCGTAGACGCCAGAGAGGATCTCGATCTCGTCGGCCTCGCGCCGCTGCGAGGTATGGCGCGAACGGCCGGTGGCGCGGCGCTCCAGATCGGCGCGGAAATCCTCCGGCGCCAGTTCCAGCCCGGGAGGGCAACCGTCGATCACGCAGCCGATGGCCGGCCCGTGGGATTCACCGAACGTGGTGACGCGAAAAAGATGACCGAAGGTGTTCACGGCATGCCTTGGGATTTACTCCCTCTCCCCTGCTTGCGGGAAAGAGGGTTGGGGGGAGGGGGAGCTTTTCATTAGGTTCGAGCAAAAGTGCTCATGGCTGCGCCGCTCGAAAGCCCTGCTTGCCCCCCCGCAAGCGGAGGAGAGGGAACAAATGCGCTCATCCCCGTGCCTCTGCCAGTTCACGAATACGCGCATGGTGGCGAACCATATCGTCGCGCTCGATCACGAACACACCCATCGCGCCGACGCGGAATTCGATCCATGCGAACGGCACTTCCGGCAGCAGTTCGACCAGCGCGCGTTCGCTTTCACCCACTTCGCAGATCATCAGGCCGTCTTCGGCCAGATGTTCCGGCGCATCGCGCAGCATGCGCAGCACGATGTCCAGCCCGTCATCGCCGGCACGCAGGCCCAATTCCGGCTCGTATTCGTACTCACGCGGCAGCGCATCGACCTCGGCGTGGGTGACATAGGGCGGATTGCTGACGATCAGGTCATAGCGTTCGCCCTGCAGCGCGGCGAACAGGTCCGACTGCACCAGCCGCACGCGCGCGCCAACCTCGAAACGCTCGACATTGGCCTGCGCCAGCGCCAACGCATCGGCACTCAGATCGACACCATCGACCTGCCAGTCCGGCTGATGCACCGCCGTGGCGATCGCGATGCAGCCCGAACCGGTGCACAGATCCAGCACACGCGAAATCTCGCGCTCGCCGACCCACGGCTGGTAGCCGACCTCGATCAGTTCGGCAATCGGCGAACGCGGCACCAGCGCACGCGGATCACTGAGGAACGACAGCCCCGCGAACCAGGCCTCGCCGGTGATGTAGCAGGCCGGAATGCGCTCATCGATACGACGCTGGAACAGCGCCAGCACGCGCTGCTTCTCATCACTGGTCAGGCGCGCCTGACCGTAGACCGGCGACAGGTCATGCGGCAGATGCAGCGCGAACAGCGTCAGCTGGGTGGCCTCGTCCAGCGCGTTGTCGTAACTGTGGCCGAAGGTCAGGCCGGCTTCGCCGAAACGGCTGGCGCCATAGCGGATCAGATCGATGATGGTGTGCAGTTCGGCGCTCATGGTGCAGTGCGGTATGGGAATCGTCGCAGTATAGCCCGCTGCCAGCCCGGCGCTGCCACCCTTCCCGCGCGGACGGCGCCGCGCCACGCACAACCGGAAGAAAACCCGCTGAACCGGCCAGGCCTGATGCTCCAGTCTTGCCCGCTGCGAAGCGGCCGGCCGCGAGGTGCCACCGCTATACTCGCCGGTTATGAATACGACCTCCCCTCCCCGCTCCGGCCGCGTGCCGCTTTTCCTGGTGCTGCTGGCGGCACTGGCCGCCGGTCTTGGCCTCTGGGCCGGCCAGAAATTCTTCCTCGGCAGTGGCGCACCGCTGCCCGAAACCCGCACCACACGGCTGCTGGATCCACCCCGCATCCTGCCGGAATTCAGCCTCCAGACCATCAACGGCGGAACCCTGGCATCGGCCGATCTCAAGGGCCGCTTCACCCTGGTGTTCCTGGGTTTCACCCACTGCCCGGACGTATGCCCGATGACGCTGCTGGAACTGGCGCAGGCGGAAAAACGCTGGCAGCAGGCCCTGCCCGAAGCGCAGCATCCGCGCATCCTGCTGGTTTCAGTCGATCCGGAGCGCGACAACCCTGAACTGCTGAACCAGTACGCCACCCACTTCAGCCCGACCATCCTGAGCGGCACCAGCGATGTGGAAAGCCTGACCCGGCTGGCCAAATCGCTGAGCATGGTGTTCGCCAAGACCCCGCTGGGGCCGGAACCGCAGAACTACACCATCGACCACACCAGCTGGGTCGCGGTGCTGGATCCCGACGCGCACCTGGCCGGCTTCATCCGCCCGCCGCTGGATCCGGAAGCCATCGCGCAGGATCTCCAAACACTGGTGGAAGCACGCTGATGTCGGCCACGATCAAGGCGCAATACCTGCTTCCCCATCGCCTGCTCTCGCGCCTTGCACTGCGCGCCTCGCGCAGCGAAGTGCGGCCATGGAAGAACCTCCTGATCCGCCAGGTGCTGGCACATTTCGATGTCGCGATGGACGAGGCCGAACAGCCGGACGCGTTCGCCTACCCGAGCTTCAACGCCTTCTTCACCCGCGCCCTGAAACCCGGCGCACGCCAGCCCGATCCTGATCCTTCCGCACTGTTGATGCCTTCGGACGGACGCATCAGCCAGGCCGGAAACATCGAGCAGGGCCGCATCTTCCAGGCCAAGGGCCAGCATTACAGCGCAGCCGAACTGCTCGGTGACGAAACCGCCGCCGCACCGTTTTCCGACGGCCGCTTCCTCAACGTCTACCTGGCCCCGCGCGACTACCACCGCGTACACATGCCCTGGACCGGCACCCTGCGCGAAACCCTGCACGTGCCGGGCCGCCTGTTCAGCGTCTCGCCCGCGACCGCTGCGGCGGTGCCGCGCCTGTTCGCACGCAACGAGCGCCTGGTCTGCCATTTCGACTGCGACTTCGGCCCGATGGCGGTGGTGATGGTCGGCGCGATGCTGGTATCCGGCGTGGAAACGGTCTGGAACGGCGTCAACATCCCCAAATACGCCAACCAACCACTGCGCCGCGATTTCCGCGGGCAGAACATCGTGCTGCAACGCTTCGCCGAAATGGCACGCTTCAACTACGGCTCCACCGTGATCGTGCTGCTGCCGGCTGGCGCCGCCGAACTGGTGGACGGACTGCAACCGCAGCAGGCGGTGCGCGTCGGCGAACGGTTCGCGCTGCGGCGCTGAACAACACCACCAATCAGTAACAAACCCAATCTGAATACCCGGGCTGCGTGGCTACCCGGCTTGATCCTTGATGCGTCCGGGCTGAGGCGTAGGAAGAAGATTGAGCACGACCCTGTCACCGGCAGACGGATCGCTGCAAAAACCAAACGGCGGCTTTCGGGCCGCCGTTTCGTTTCCATCTTCTTTCTGTCTTCGCAAACCGTTTCTCTGGATGAAACAGGGAGCCAGGAACATCAATCCTCAATCGTCGCCGGCAGCAGTTTCGCCGGTTCGGGCTGGGCCTGCACCTGCAACTGGCCGTCCTTGACCGTGACATCGACGCGGCCGCCGCCGACCAGTTGGCCGAACAGCAGTTCGTCGGCCAGCGGGCGTTTGATCCTGTCCTGCAACACGCGCGCCATCGGGCGGGCGCCCATCTGCGGATCGAAGCCATGCTCGGCCAGCCAACGCCGCGCTTCGGGATCGACACTGAGCACGACGTGCTTTTCCTGCAACTGGGTTTCCAATTCGATGATGAACTTGTCCACCACGCGCAGGATGTAGTCGAAATCCAGTCCGCGGAACTGCACAATCGCATCCAGCCGGTTGCGAAATTCCGGAGTGAAACTCTTGCGGATCGCTTCCATCGCATCGGTACTGTGGTTCTGCTCGACGAACCCGATGGTGCGCCGTGCCGCCTGCTGTGCGCCGGCGTTGGTGGTCATCACCAGCACCACATTGCGGAAGTTGGCCTCGCGCCCGTTGGTATCGGTCAGCACGCCGCGATCCATCACCTGCAGCAGGATGTTGAAGATGTCCGGGTGCGCCTTTTCGATTTCGTCCAGCAGCAGCACGCAGTGCGGCGTCTTGACGATCTTTTCGGTCAGCAGTCCGCCCTGGTCGAAGCCGACATAGCCCGGCGGTGCACCGATCAGGCGGCTGACCGAGTGCGCTTCCATGTATTCGCTCATGTCGAAACGGATCAGCTCGATGCCCAGCTGCATCGCCAGCTGGCGCGTGACTTCGGTCTTGCCGACGCCGGTCGGGCCGGCGAACAGGAAGCTGCCGATCGGCTTGTCCGGGCTGCCCAGCCCCGAACGCGCCATCTTGATCGCGGCGGTCAGGGTGTCGATGGCCTCGTCCTGGCCGAACACGACCATCTTGAGGTTGCGTTCCAGATTTTTGAGCACGTCCTTGTCCGAGGCCGACACCTGCTTGGCGGGGATGCGCGCCATCTTGGCCACGATCAGTTCAATTTCCGGCACATCGATCAGCTGCTTGCGCTCGGCCTCGGGCACGACACGCTGGCGCGCGCCGGCCTCGTCGATCACGTCGATCGCCTTGTCCGGCAGCAGGCGCTCGCCGATGTGCTTGACCGAAAGATCAACGGCAGCGCGGATCGCGTCATTGCTGTATTCGACCCGGTGATGATCCTCGAAGCGCGATTTCAGCCCCTGCAGGATCTCGATCGCCTCGGCCACCGAAGGCTCCACCACGTCGATCTTCTGGAAGCGCCGCGCCAGTGCGTGGTCCTTCTCGAACACGCCACGGTATTCCTGGAACGTGGTCGAACCGATGCAGCGCAGCTCGCCCGAAGACAGCGCCGGCTTGATCAGGTTGGAGGCGTCCATCGTGCCACCGGACGCCGAGCCGGCACCGATGATGGTGTGGATCTCGTCGATGAACAGGATCGCGTTTTCTTCCTTCTTCAGCTGTGCCAGCACGCCCTTGAGGCGCTTCTCGAAATCGCCGCGGTACTTGGTGCCGGCCACCAGCGCGCCCAGATCCAGCGCGTAGATGGTGGCGTCCTTGAGCACTTCGGGCACCTGGCCGTCGACGATGCGCTTGGCCAGCCCTTCGGCCAGCGCGGTCTTGCCGACGCCGGCCTCGCCCACGTACAGCGGGTTGTTCTTGCGCCGCCGGCACAGCACCTGGATGGTGCGTTCGACTTCCTCGGCGCGGCCGATCAGCGGATCGATCTTGCCCAGCCGGGCCTGTTCGTTGAGGTCATTGGCGAACTCGCTGAGCGGATTGGCCGGTTTTTCCTCGATCGCCTCGCCGTCCTTGCCGGTTTCGGTTTCCGGCTTGGGCAGGTCATGGCCGATCTTCGCCACGCCGTGCGAGATGTAATTGACCACGTCCAGGCGCGTGATTTCCTGCTGGTTGAGGAAATACACCGCGTGCGAGTCCTTCTCGCCGAAGATCGCCACCAGCACGTTGGCGCCGCTGACTTCCTTCTTGTTGGACGACTGCACGTGGTACACTGCGCGCTGCAGCACGCGCTGGAAACCCAGCGTGGGCTGGGTGTCGCGGCTGTCTTCCACCGGCAGCACCGGCACGTTCTCGGCGATCACGCTGCGGAGCTCGCTCGCCAGACGGCCCAGATCGGCACCGCAGACCCGCAGCACGCCGGCGGCGGAGGGGTTCTCCAGCAGTGCCAGCAGCAGGTGCTCCACCGTCATGAACTCGTGCCGGCTTTCGCGCGCCTGCTTGTAGCACTGGCCGATGGTGTATTCGAGGTCTTTGCTGAACATCGATACCTTTCCTATGCGAAGGGTGGTGCGGGAACGCACCACGATGGCTCGTATGTGGGGGCGGTCAGGCCGGCTCCATAGTGCACAAAAGCGGATGCTGATGGGTACGTGAGAATCCGTTCACCTGTTCGACCTTGGTCTCGGCCACCTCACGGGTGAACACGCCGCACACGCCCTGCCCGCGCGTATGCACATGCAGCATGACCTGGGTGGCGCGCTCGCGGTTCATGCTGAAGAACACCTGCAATACTTCCACCACGAAGTCCATCGGGGTGTAGTCATCGTTCAGCAGCAGCACCCGGTACAGCGGCGGCGGGCGCACCTCCGGACGTGCCGGCGCGATCAGTACGCCGTGGTCGAATTCGTGTTCGTGCTCGTGTTCGTGTTGGCTGGCCTGGCTCATGGTGCTCAAGTATATGGACCCGTCCGCAGCTTCCCAAGGCGGCTCATGCCGCCGCACCGGGTCGCAGCCGCTGGCGTTGGCGACCGATCCCTGGCGCTCGTGGCCCAGGTGCGCGGTCGTCTCCACGTCCAGAGCCCGCTTGAGCAGCCGCTTGGTCAGCTGCTTCAGCAGGCCATTCTCGCCAATCAGGCCTTCGGGCTTCTGGCAGTTGGCCAGCAACTGGTCAAGCAGCTCGTCGGGAACTTCGTGTTTGCGTGTGCTCAGGGTGTCTCCGCGTTGATAGACAGCCTCCTGCCGGGAACCCGGTTGCACCACGTCTTGGACAGGCCACCCCTCACTGTCGCTGGTCATCCAAAGGTGCCACCGTAGTGCCTCGACGCCTCGACGCCTCGGCGAGGGGCAAGTCTATCCAATTACAGAACGATACGATCAGCTCACCCAGGGTTGACCTGCGCGTATCGGCATCAGCCACCGTTGCGCAGTACCCGATGAGCTTGGCGACAGACCTGTTCCGGCCCGCCAGGGAAGTCTCACAGCGTCATCCCGGCGGCTCTCGACAGCGAAGCTGGTAAAACTGGAACGACGCCTTCTTCAGATCTTCTCTAGAATGGCCGGTCTGTTCGCTGCGCAAAGACCACGCCATGCCTTCCCTGCTGCACGCACCCGCCACCGAACTCGATACTCTGGCGCGTGATGCCGCTGATCCGTTACGCCATTTTCGGGATGAGTTCCTGATTCCGCCGCATGGCGATGGGCAGAAGCACTATTTTTGCGGCAATTCGCTGGGTTTGCAGCCGCGCGGCGCGTCGCAGGCGCTGGAGCTGGAGATGCAGCGCTGGGCGCAGTTGGCGGTGGACGGGCATTTCCAGGGTGACACGGCATGGATGACATTCGCTGAAGGGATGCGCGAGCAGCTGGCGCAGCTGGTCGGTGCGCGGCCGATCGAGGTGGTCGCGATGAACACGCTCAGCGTCAATCTGCACCTGCTGATGGTCAGCTTCTATCGCCCCACGCCGCGGCGCCACGCGATCCTGATCGAAGCCGGCGCCTTTCCTTCGGACCGGCATGCAGTGGAATCGCAGTTGCGCTTCCATGGCTTCGACCCGGCCACGGCACTGATCGAGTTGGAGCCGGACGAACCCAATGGCACGATTTCAATGCAGGCGATCGCCGATGTGCTCGAACGCGAAGGGCACCGCATCGCGCTGGTGCTGTGGCCCGGCGTGCAATACCGCACCGGCCAGGCCTTCGATCTGGCGCGGATCACGCAGCTGGCGCATGCGCAGGGCGCGATGGTCGGTTTCGATCTGGCGCACGCGGTCGGCAATCTGCCGCTGAATCTGCACGAAGACGGCCCGGACTTCGCCGCCTGGTGTCATTACAAATATCTCAACGCCGGGCCGGGTGCGATTGCCGGCGCCTTCGTGCACGAGCGCCATGCGCACGCCGCGCTGCCACGCTTTGCCGGCTGGTGGGGTCACGAAAAACAGACCCGTTTCGCGATGGCGCCGCAGTTCGTGCCGACGCCCGGTGCCGAGGGCTGGCAGCTTTCCAATGCGCCGATCCTGGCGTTGGCCACGCTGCGGCCTTCGCTGAACCTGTTTCTGGAAGCGGGCATGGAGCGGCTGCGGGAAAAGTCGCTCGCGCTCACCGGCTATCTGGAGCAGCTGATCCACGAGCACCTGGCCGATGTGCTGCACATCATCACGCCGGCCGAACCCGAACGCCGCGGCTGCCAGCTCTCGCTGCGGGTCAGTGGCGGGCGCACGGCCGGACGTTCGCTGTTCGAGCATCTGTGCGAAAACGGCGTGCTCGGTGACTGGCGCGAGCCGGACGTGATCCGCATTTCGCCGGCACCGCTCTACAACACCTGGCTGGACGTGCTGCGTTTCGCCCAGTTGACCGCAGACTGGCGCGACCAGAACGGCTGAAGCACAGCCACGCCGCGCAATCAGCATCCTCTTGTCGCCATTGGCCTGTACCAGCAGCCGCCCATGCGCGGCTGCGGCCGTTCGTCATGTTTTCGCTCACGGCAGATCCGCGCGGCGGCAAGCTGGCACCATCCCCCACCGATGGAGCCACACGATGAAAACCCCATCCCGCACCCGCCTTGCCAGCACGCTGTTCGCCTTGCTGGGCGGCATCGCTTTCGCCGGCGCCAGCCACGCCAGCGACACGCCACTGGACATCCAGGTCGAGATCATCGGCGAAGGCCGGCCGGTGCTGACGATCCCCGGCCTCAACAGCGCCGCCGAGGTCTGGCGCGACACCTGCGAAGCGCTGCAGGACATCCAGTGCCATATGGTGCAACTGCCCGGATTCGCCGGCGCCAAGCCGATCAGCAGCGAGCAGTTCCTCGACGATATGGCGCGCCAGCTGCTCGATTACGCACGCCGGCAGAAACTGCACCAACCGGCCGTGATCGGCCACAGTCTGGGCGGCCTGTTGTCGCTGAAACTGGCGCTGGCCGAACCTGACGCGGTCGGGCCGCTGGTGATTGTCGATTCGTTGCCGTTCTTCGCCGCCGCAATGAATCCCGCCGCCACGGTTGAATCGATCACACCGATGGCGATCGGCATGCGCGCCCAGATGCAGGCCAGCGACGATGCCGCCTACCGTCAGCAGACCGAAGCGGCGGTGCAGACCATGGCGCAGGACCCGGAGCGCGTGCAGCAGCTGGTGCAATGGGGCGTGGAGAGCGATCGCGCCACCACAACGCAGGCGATGTACGAACTGATGATCACCGATCTGCGCGCCGATCTTGCCGGGGTGCGCTCTCCCACGCTGGTGCTCGGCGCCTGGGCCGCCTATGCCAATTTCGGCCAGACCCGCGAGACCACGCAGGGGATCTTCGATAGCCAATACGCGGCGCTGCCGGGCGTGCGGATCGAACTGAGCGATGGCGGCTACCACTTCCTGATGTGGGACGATCCACAATGGCTGCGTACGCAGGTGGGTGACTTCCTTGATGCGCACCCGGCCGGCGACGAATGATTCCGCTGCCCTGACCGATCGAGCCCGCACGACAATGCACACGCCGGAAACACGCACCCGGTTCTGGTGGGCCAACCTGCTGCCCTGGTTGGCCTATCTGGCGATGAACCTGCTGCTGACGCGCAGCTACGGCGGCTGGAACTCCGGCGTGGTGCTGATCTGCGTGCTGTTGTCCGCTGGGCTGTATCTGGTCTCCGGCGCGATCCGCCATCAGGCGTTGCGCCAGCGCTGGCTGGAGCAGGAGCTGATCGCGCTGGCCTGGCGCCTGCTGCTGTGCGTAGTGCTGGGCGCCCTGCTGGTGCAACTGGTCATCGCCGGGCTGATGCGCCTGGCGCTGGCACTGCAATGGGTCAGCCTGCCGGGCGGCAATTTCAGCCTGATCGCCACGCTGGGCTACTGGATCAACACCAGCATCATGCTGGGCCTGTGGTGCGCCGGCTGGACCGGTTGGCGCGCCTTGCGCCACGCACGCGAGTCGCGCATCGCCCGGCTGCGGGCCGAAGCCGAGCGCCAGCAGATCGAACACGATGCACTGCGCGCCCGGCTCAATCCGCACTTCGTGTTCAATGCACTCAACAACCTGCGCGCGCTGATCCTGGAAGACCCGCAGCGCGCCCGCGAACTGGTCGGGCGCCTGTCCAACACCCTGCGCCACGCGCTGGAACACAGCCGCCGCGACAGCGTGCCGCTGTCCGGCGAACTGGCGGTGATCGAGGATTATCTGGCGGTGGAAGCGGTGCATTTCGAAGACCGCCTGCGCATCCGGCGAGACATCGACCCGGCGGCCGCCGATGCCCTGTTGCCACCAATGGCGCTGCAATTGCTGGTGGAAAACGCGATCAAGCACGGCATCGCGATCACACCCGGCGGCGGCGAACTGCATATCCGCGCCGAACGGCTGCCCGGCGTGCTGCGGCTGCACGTGGAAAATCCCGGCACCCTGGGCCGGGGCGGTGCCGGCCATGGTGTCGGTCTGGCCTATCTGCGCCATGTGCTGACGCGCGTGCATGGCCGCTTCGCACTGGAACAACACGGCGACCGGGTACGCGCCACATTGGAGGTTCCGCAATGAAGACATCCGCCGCCGCGCCGCTGCGCGTGCTGATCGTCGATGACGCGCGCCTGGCGCGGGCCGAACTGCGCACCCTGCTGGCGCAGATCGAACTGGTCGAACTGGTCGGCGAGGCCGAAGACGTGCCGCAGGCCTGCGCCGAAATCACGCGCCTGCATCCGGATCTGGTGCTGCTCGACATCCAGATGCCATCCGGCAGCGGCTTCGATGTGCTCGATGCGCTGGAACGGGTGCCGGCCGTGGTCTTCACCACCGCCTACGACCAGTACGCATTGCGCGCCTTCGAGGCCAATGCGCTGGACTATCTGCTCAAGCCGGTCGACCCGGCCCGGCTGGCTGCCGCAATCGACAAGGCACGCCAGCCATCGCCGCCTGCCACCGGCACGGTTTCCGGCGACGACACCCGCAGCGCACTGGGTGCCGAGGATCAGGTTTTCCTGCGCGATGGCGAGCGTTGCTGGTTTGTCGCCACCGGCGAGATTTCCCGCATCGTGGTCGATGGTAATTACGTGCGGGTCTGGTTCCGCGAACACAGCGCGCTGCTGGCGCGCAGCCTGTCGGCACTGGAAAGCCGACTGGATCCAGCCCTGTTCTTCCGCGCCAACCGCAACACGCTGGTCAATCTGCGCCATATCCGCACGGTGGAACCCTCGGTCGCCGACGGCTATACGCTGGGGCTGCGCGATGGTGGACAGGTCGAGGTGTCCCGCCGCCAGGCCCGAGAATTGCGCGAACGTCTCGCGCTTTAAGCCGCAAGCTGAGCGCCAGCCTTGCGCGGGAACCGGCGGAACGCAAAAGCCGGAGACAGGCCGCTACAATCGCGCGCCGCGTTTCATTTTTTCCCGGACGCCCTGCGCTCCCCGCACCGCGACTTGCCAGATTGACCCCCGACTCTGCTGTTTCTCCCCACGTCACCGTGATCGGTGCCGGCCTTGCCGGCGCTTTGCTGGGCCTGTTGCTGGCGCGTCGCGGCTGGCGGGTGGACATCTTCGAACGCCGCCCCGATCCGCGTGTGGCCGGTTACGAAGGTGGCCGCTCGATCAATCTGGCGCTGGCCGAACGCGGTCTGGACGCGCTGCGCCGCGCCGGGCTGGAAGAAGCCGTGCTGGCGCAGGTGGTGATGATGCGCGGGCGCATGGTGCACTTCGATGATGGCCGGGTGGAACTGCAACGCTACGGCCGCGACGACAGCGAAGTGATCTGGTCGGTACACCGTGGCCGACTGGTGATGACGATGCTGGATGCGGCGGAGAAGGCCGGGGCACGGATCCATTTCAACCGCCGTCTGACCGGTGTCGATCGCGCGAAGCGGCAACTGGAACTGGTCGATGAGCGCGATGGCAGCCATCACGGCCACCGCTGGCAGGTACTGTTCGGCAGCGATGGCGCAGGTTCCGCGCTGCGCGCGTGGATGGGTACGCAGCAGGCGCTGGGCACGCGCTACGAAGCGCTCGGGCACAGCTACAAGGAACTGGAAATTCCGCCGGCGGCCGATGGAGGCTGGCGAATCGAACCCAATGCGCTGCACATCTGGCCGCGTGGGCGCTACATGTGCATCGCGCTGCCCAATACAGAGCGCAGCTTCACCGTGACGCTGTTTCTTCCCAACGAGGGCGAGCCGGGTTTCGACACGGTGCACGATGCGGCATCGGTACGGACGCTGTTCGAACGCGATTTCCCCGATGCGCTGGCGCAGATGCCCACTCTGGAAGCCGATTTCCTCGCCCATCCCACCGGCTTGCTCGCCACGCTGTATCTGGATCGCTGGCATCTGGAGGGCGAAGCCGTGCTGCTGGGCGATGCCGCGCATCCGATGGTGCCGTTCCACGGCCAGGGCATGAACTGCGCGTTCGAAGACTGCGTCGCGCTGATGCGGCATATCGATGCGGCACCGGATTTCGCCAGTGCGTTCGCCGCGTTCGAGCGCGAGCGCGTGCCCGATTCGCGCGCGATCCAGCAGATGGCGCTGGAAAACTATCTGGAAATGCGCGACCACGTCGATGATGAGGACTATCTGCTGCAGCGCGAGCTGGAACAGCTGCTGGCGCGACGCCATCCGCAGCGCTTCGTGCCGCGCTATTCGATGGTGACCTTTCACACCCTGCCCTATTCCGTGGCGCAGCAGCGCGGGCGGGTGCAGCGCGAGATTCTGGTGCAGGCCACCGCCGGCCTTTCCGAGCTGTCGCAGGTGGATCTGGCCACGGTCGATGCGCAGGTGATCGAACGTCTGGCGCCGTTGCCGCAGTCCGCCGCCTGTCTGGACGTGGGCGCAGCCTGAATCGAGCCCGCGCGCCGGAACCGGTCTGCGACGACTTGCCGCGCTGGGGCGTATAACAGGCCATCATGCCCGCGATCCCGCTCTCACTGCCCTCTTCCACCCCGCTCGACGGCGACGCCGAAGCGGCGCTGGTGCAACGCGCGCGGCGTGGCGACCACAACGCGTTTGCGCGGCTTTACCGCGAACACGCGCGCACCATCCACACCCTGGCCTGGCGCATCACCTCCGATGCCGCCGTGGCCGAGGACATCGTGCAGGAAACCTTCCTGCGCATGCTGCGTTTCATCGGCGGCCTGCGCGCCGGCGCGCCGGTCCGGCCCTGGCTGAAGCAGGTCGCTTCGCGTCTGGCGATCGATCATCTGCGCCGCCAGCGCTGGCATCTGCAGGAAGTCGAGGTCGAGGACGAATACCACTCCAGCCCGGATTCCGGACCGGACACGCTGAGCGAAGCGGTTGGCCTGATGCAGGCGCTGTCGCCGCTGGCGCGCAGTCTGGTCTGGTTGAACCAGATGGAAGGCTGGTCGCACCAGGAACTGGGACAACGCTTCGGGCGCAGCGAAAGCTGGTCCAAATCCATCGTTTCACGGGCGCTGCGCCGATTGCGCGAACAGATGCACGACGACGCCATCACCAATATTTCCACCCCTGCCCGCCACCACGGCACCGGTACACCGCCATGACCCCCGACCCTGTCCGCCAACACCTGCAGTCGCTGCCCGAACCGCCGCTTTCCGATGAGCTGTGGCTGCGTCTTTCGGCCCGCCATCAGCGCCGTGCCAACCACAGGCGTGTGTTGCGCGGTGCCGCGCTCGCCCTGGTACTGGGCGTTGGCGCGTTCTGGCTGGCTCCGTGGACACCGTCCGGCGAAAGCGGCCCGTCGCAGACACATCCAGCCACCACTGCCACTCCCGATACCAGCGTGCTGGCCATCGACCGCGCCCTGCAAGCCGCCTATGCGCGCGGCGCCAGCGATGAGGAAGTCGCGCCATTGTGGGAAATCCGCCAGCGCATGATCGTCAAACAGCCGGCCAGCTCCACTCTTCCCCACCTCTCCGCTACAGGAGAATCCATATGAACATGATGAAGCACACCCTCCCCCGCCTGCTGCTGGGCCTGGCACTGTTGACGCCGTGGGCCATCGCGCAGGCCGAATCGCCGGACTGGTCGCTGGACGCCATCGTCGACACCCGCGCCAGCCGCGCCGAAGGCATCCGCGTACTGGCCACCACGCCCGGTGGCGCGGCCGAAGCCATCGGCATCATGGCAGGTGACCAGCTGCTGTCGATCAACGGCATGTCGCTGGCCGACGCTCAGCGCCCGCAGCGCACCCTCGACCACGCTCTGGACGCTTCCGGCGGGCAAGCCAGCATCGTGCTGCTGCGCGATGGTGAAAGCCTGACGCTCAACGGCGCCCTGGCGCCATGGGCCAAGGCCGGTGATTCTGGTTGCGGCCATGTCAGCGACATCGACAACACGCCGAACGTGAGCCAGGACATCCACCCGGCGCTGATCACCCAGATCGACGGCCGCAGCACACCCTTGACCCCCGCCAACCGGCACCGTGTGGACGCCGGCCAGCGGGTACTGGTGGTCAGCGAGCAGATCCCTTCGCACCTGTTCAGCCGCAACCAGCTGCGCGAACGTACACGGATGCAACGCCGCACCCTGGCGCGCGCCTACAAGGCATTGGTCGTGGAGGTGGAGCCGGATATGCGCTACTCAATCGGCGCGCGCCTGATCCGTTCCAATATGGACAGCGCCAGCATCCGCGACAACGCCTACTGGGAACCGGTGGTGCACCGTGTCCGGGCGGAGAACTGCCGCTGATAGGGATGGTTTTCCAGGCAGGCGGGTAGTCGGCGGGCCGGATAATGCCAGTTGCATCGGGATACCGGAATCATCGGGATCACAGGCAAGCCCGCTCCTGCAAAAACACGTCGGAAGCCGGGCTGCCAGCGACGCTCAGCGCAGTACCTGACGCAGGCGGTCGCGCATCTTCACCTGCGGACTGCCACTGACGAACAGCCCGTCGATCGGCTCGGCCACCGCGTCCAGCAAGGGCCGTGCGGCATCCGGTTGGTCCGCCCGCAGCAGCGCATCGGCCAGTTCCAGCCGGGCCTCGATGCTCAGATGGCTGTCCGGGCCGGTGCTGGCTTCCCACAGTTCCAGCGCCTGGCGCAACAGCACGGTTTCGGTCGCGATATCGCCGGCCTGACGCGCGATGCAGGCGCGGCCGCGCAATACCGCGCCCATGCGCGGGTGGTCAGCGTCCAGCACGCTGCGCAACAGGGTCTGGGCCGCCTTGATGTTTTCGCCCGCCTGCGCCAGTTCCATGCGGCGGCAATGCCATTCACCCAGATGCAGCAGGCGCCGGGCCTGGCCGATCGCAAGACCGACCGGGTCCGGTGCCGAATCCACCGGCGGGGCGATATGTTCGATGGCTTCGTCCAGACGCCCGGCCAGCAGCAGGCTGCGTCCGAGGTTCTGGCGATACACCGGAAAGCGCGGCTGGCCGCTTTCGCCCGCCTGCTGCATGCGTTCCAGCAATTCCTGGAACAACGCGACCGAACGCGGATAGTTCCCGGTGGCTTCGTGCAGCGAGGCGACGTTGTTGAGCGTGAGCAGATAGGTCGGGGTGTCCTGCTCGCCGCGCGCGGCCAGGTGATCGAGGTTTTCCTGCATCAGCGCCAGCGCTTCCAGCAGCCGGCCCTGGGCGTGAATCGCGTCGGCCAGATTGTTGCGGGCGGAAATCACCCAGTCGCTGCCGGGGTCCAGGGTTTCAAGACGAAGGTGCAGGATCTGGTCGAACAGTTCTTCAGCCTGGGTGTTGTTGCCCAGGGTGCGGTGCGTATTGGCGAGAAAACTCAGCGCATTGCCGATGGCCGGGTCGCCCTCGGGCAGCAGCCGGCGTTCGATTTCCAGTGCCTGCATGGCCGGTGCGATCGCGCGCTGTGGCTCGGGACTCATGCGGTGGGCTTCGGACAGCACCTGCAACGCGGCCGAAGTGCTGCGACCGCGCCCACCATCCACCTCGCGCGCCAGTTCCACCGCGGTCTGCGCGTGCTGCAGGCCGGTTTCGCCTTCGCCCTGCCCCAGCCAGGCCATCGCCAGCCCGGCCTGCACTTCCGCGCGCTGGGTCAGCTCGCCGGCACCGGCATCGATCAATGCCAGCGCCTGGTTGTAGGCATCGATTGCCTGCTGCGGGCGTTCGGCCAGGACTTCACGGTCGCCGATGGCGATCAACAGCGGGAGGCGGCGTGCTTCGGCGCCCTCACCCTGTTCCAGCGCCAATGCCGTATGCAGGCTTTCCAGCGCCTGCTCGGTACGGCCCAGTTCGGCGTCGATCCGCGCCAGCACCGCGTACATGCGGGCCTGCTGGCGGGGCTGATCGGTCAGACGCTGTTGCAGGCGCTCGCGGCCACGGTCGATCAGGTCGGCCGGCAGCAGCGCCTGATTGCCGGCGCGCTCGGGCGAGGCTTCCTCGAACAGCGACACCAGATAGTCCACTACGCCCTCGGTCGTGGCAGCATGTTCCAACGCCAGCGCTTCGGCCTGACGGGCCCGGTTGCGCTCGTGCACCAGACCCACGGTGAAACCGGCCAGCGCAAGCCCGACCAGTACCGCCGCCGCAACCGGCACACGGTGACGGCGCAGGAAGGTGCGCAACAGGTAGCCGGGGCGCGCCGGCGCGGCCAACAACGGTTGATGCTGGAAATAGCGCTCGATGTCCTGCATCAAGGCTTCGGCCGAGGCATAGCGCTGCGCCGGATCGATCGCGCAGGCCTGCTGCACGATGGCGTCCAGTTCGCGCAAGCGGCGCTTCGGCAGGCCGTCCAGACCGCGCTGACCGGGCGGCACGACCTCGCCATCCGGGCCGGGTGCACGATGCTCGCCGCTCAGCACTTCGGCCATCAGCTGCCCGAGTGAATAGATGTCCGCAGCGGTCCCTACCGCCTCGCCACGGCGTTGTTCCGGGCTGGCATAGCCGGGCGTGAACCAGGCGCGTGCGGTCTGCTGATGCGCTTGTTCAGCATCATCAAGCAGGCGTGCGATGCCGAAATCCAGCAGCACCGGCGTGGCATCAGCGCGTACCAGCACATTGGCCGGTTTCAGGTCGCGGTGCACGACCAGCTGGCGGTGGGCGGCGTGCAGCGCGCGGGCCAGTTGCTGGATCAGGCGCAGACGCAGGTCCAGCGGTTTGTCACGCACAAAGGTGGTGATCGGCACCCCTTCGACATGCTCCATCACCAGATAGGGCTGGCCAGCATCGGTCAGGCCACCGTCGAGCAGGCGCGCGATGTTGGGGTGGTGCAGGCCGGCGAG